>Ga0207085_1003_pt2 | contig 42736 bp, 50 predicted proteins | sample Alteio_BWMinHeat_53_FD_153542 | JGI IMG/M metagenome (GOLD analysis project Ga0207085, IMG submission 153542) | Enriched cells from forest soil in Barre Woods Harvard Forest LTER site, Petersham, Massachusetts, United States -... | ecosystem: Environmental > Terrestrial > Soil > Temperate forest >...
ATGAGCAAGCAAGTATTTGAGCGTACGAAGCCGCATGTAAACGTAGGGACGATAGGTCACGTTGATCATGGGAAGACGACATTAACGGCAGCGCTAACGAAAGTATTAGCGAAGTTTGGTGGAGAAATAAGAGCGTACGACCAAATTGATAATGCGCCGGAAGAAAGAGCGCGTGGTATCACGATTGCGACCTCGCATGTTGAATACCAATCAGCTAATAGGCACTATGCTCACGTGGATTGCCCAGGACACGCGGATTATGTAAAGAATATGATTACGGGTGCAGCCCAGATGGACGGAGCGATCTTAGTAGTATCAGCAGCAGATGGCCCGATGCCGCAAACTCGTGAGCATATATTGTTAGCGCGTCAGGTAGGTGTTCCTTATATTGTAGTATATTTGAACAAAGCTGACATGGTAGATGATAAAGAACTGCTAGAGTTAGTTGAAATGGAAGTAAGAGATTTATTGAATGTGTATCAATTTCCAGGTGATAAGACCCCGATTGTTGTCGGAAGTGCGTTAAAAGCCTTGGAAGGGGACGAAAGCGAAATTGGTGTTCCCTCGATCTTGAAGTTAATTGATGCAATGGATGATTACATCCCGATTCCAGAAAGACCCATTGATCAAGCCTTCTTATTACCTATTGAAGACGTATTTTCCATCTCAGGCCGAGGCACAGTGGTCACAGGCCGTGTGCAGAGAGGGATAGTGAAGGTAGGTGAAGAACTCGAAATAGTAGGTTTGAAGCCGACTTTGAAGACAATTTGTACGGGTGTAGAGATGTTCCGTAAGTTGTTGGATGAAGGGCGAGCAGGAGATAACGTAGGTGTATTGCTACGTGGAACGAAGAGAGAAGAAGTTGAACGTGGACAAGTGTTAGCAAAGCCTGGCACAATAACGCCCCACACGAAGTTTGAAGCGGAAGTATACGTGTTGTCGAAAGAAGAAGGAGGTCGTCATACTCCGTTCTTTAAAGGTTACCGACCACAGTTTTACTTTAGGACGACAGACGTGACGGGAGAATGCCAGTTGCCAGAAGGTGTAGAGATGGTGATGCCAGGAGATAACATCAAGATGGTAATTAGCTTGATTGCGCCGGTGGCGATGGAAGATGGATTGCGTTTTGCAATCCGCGAAGGTGGCCGAACGGTCGGTGCGGGTGTTGTCGCTAAAATTGTAGAGTAATTTGTTGAAATTAGGCCAGTAGCTCAATTGGCAGAGCGGCGGTCTCCAAAACCGCAGGTTGGGGGTTCGATTCCCTCCTGGCCTGATTTATTTGATAACAGCGAGAGAGAATAGCGTGAAATCAAAGGCAAATGTAATGATTTTGAAAGAAGGAAATCAGGGAGAGATGCGGTTAGATTGGCTTAAATGGTTGCTTGCTATTACTTTATTGCTTGCTGGATTGATTGGGAATCATTACTATAGCGAAGTTTCCATGCCGATACGTACCGTAGCCTGGTTGGCGATAGTCGTTGTAGCTGGTTACATTGCTTCAAAAACCCAAAAAGGAAGATGGGTAATAGAGTTTATTCGTGATTCCCGTATGGAGTTGCGCAAAGTTGTTTGGCCCACACGTGAAGAAACGATGCAAACAACCTTAGTAGTTGCCGCTATGGTGATTATCTTAGCTTTAATCTTATGGGGTATGGATGGTATTTTGGTTTGGCTGATTGGCTGGTTAACCGGTCAACGTGGCTAGTAGTTTGTTATTACCGAGGAAAAAAAAGATGACAGCAGATCAGACAATGCCAAAAAAGCGCTGGTATGTTGTGCATGCCTATTCAGGTTTTGAAAAGTATGTTATGCAGAGGCTGCAGGAGCGTATAGAAACAGATCATTTGCAAGATAAGTTCGGCAGTATTTTAGTGCCGACTGAAGAAGTTGTTGAGTTACGGGCTGGTCAGAAAAGAAAAAGTGAGCGTAAATTTTTTCCTGGTTATGTCTTAGTGGAAATGGTGATGGATCAAGACACCTGGCATTTAGTGAAGAACATTCCTAAGGTGTTAGGATTTATTGGTGGTACTAGCGATAAGCCAGCTCCTATTAGTCCCAAAGAAGCCGAAACTATTCTACAGCGCATGCAAGATAGCAGTGAGAAGCCGAAGCCGAAGGTCTTATTTGAAGTGGGTGAAGTGGTACGTGTCACTGATGGCCCATTTGCTGATTTTAATGGGGTTGTTGAAGAAGTTAACTACGAAAAAAGCAGATTGCGTGTAGCTGTATTGATCTTTGGTCGTTCTACTCCTGTCGAATTGCAGTTTGACCAAGTAGAAAAAGGTTAATCAAAATAATTTATAACGTGTATCAGTTTGTTATCAAAGTGTTTTACCGGGGAGCCATCAGGCGTTTGCACCCAAACTAAAGAGGTCAAGAACCATGGCAAAGAAAGTCAAAGCCTATATAAAGCTCCAAATTACCGGTGGAGCTGCTAATCCTAGCCCTCCCGTCGGTCCTGCGTTAGGTCAGCAGGGTGTAAATATTATGGAATTCTGCAAAGCCTTTAATGCGCAAACGCAGACTCCGGAAAAGCAAGGTAAGCCACTTCCTGTCGTTATTACTGTTTATGAAGACAGAAGTTTTACCTTTGTCACCAAAACTCCTCCTGCTTCTTATCTCATTAGAGAAGAAGCCAAGATTGCGAAAGGTAGCAGTACCCCAAATACAAGCAAAGTGGGTAAGCTCAATCGTCAACAACTGGAAGCCATTGCTAAGATCAAAATGGCCGATTTAACAGCAGCTGATTTAGATGCCGCTGTACGTTCTATTGCGGGCAGTGCTCGTAGTATGGGCGTTGATGTGGAGGGTGTATAAGATGCCAGTAGTATCAAAACGCAGACAAGCTATTAATGAATTGGTAACCCATGGTAAGTTATATCAACCTCAGGAAGCCATTGATATATTTAAAAAAATTCCTAAAATTAAGTTCAACGAAAGTGTCGATCTCGCTGTCAATTTAGGTGTGGATCCTCGAAAATCTGACCAAGGTGTACGTGGTGCTATCGTTTTGCCTAAAGGCACAGGTCGTAAAATTAGAATTGCTGTTTTAACCACACCAGCGCACGCTGATGCGGCACTAAAAGCTGGCGCAGATTTAGTTGGCCTTGATGAGATCGCAGAACAAGTGAAAGCAGGTAAAATCGACTTTGATACCCTACTCGCTACCCCAGATGCAATGGGAACAGTTGGGCGATTAGGTCAAATTTTAGGCCCTCGCGGTTTAATGCCTAACCCAAAAGACGGCACAGTAACGACAGATATTGCTAATGCTGTTAAAAACGCTAAAATGGGTCAAGTTCGTTATCGTATCGATAAGGCCGGCGTTATTCATTGCACCATAGGAAAAGTAGATTTCAGTGAATTAGACCTTATAGAAAATCTGAATGCCGTTTTAGCGGCGCTTAAGAAAGCTAAACCTGCCACTGCAAAAGGCGTTTATTTTAAAAAGATTACCTTGTCAACGACTATGGGACCGGGTTTGTCGTTAGATCTTTCGATCTTAGTGTAGTAATTGACAAGATAGTTTGGCGCGGCTTTGCTTAAACCAACGCCCGTCAGAGACCGTAGGTGCAGTTGCTTAATAGACGGTTTATTTATTATTCCGTAAACCTACGCAGAGGGTAATGCCATGGGATGTGGTATTGCTGTTAAAAGTAGTAAAAATGGCAATGTCTGGAGGTAAGAAATGGTATTAAAGTTAGAAGATAAAAAAGCCATTGTGAGTGAGGTTGCCGGTGTTGCTAAGCAAGCAGTAGCGCTTATTGCAGCTGAATATAGCGGATTGACAGTTGGTCAGCTAACTCAGCTCAGAAAGTCTGCTCGTCAATCAGGCGTTTACTTGCGTGTAGTTCGTAACACACTAGCGCGAAGAGCTCTTGATGGGACACAGTTCGCTTGTATTCGGGAAAAATTAACCGGGCCATTGGTGCTGGCATTTTCGCAGGAAGATCCAGGCTCCGCGGCGCGTTTAATTAAAGAATTTGCTAAAGATAATGAAAAGCTTAAGGTGATGGCATTAGCGATAGATAATCAGCTATTGGCACCCGAAGGATTACATAAATTAGCAAGTTTACCAACCCGTGATGAAGCGATTGCTCAGTTAATGTCCGTCATGTTGGCACCAGTAACCAAGTTGGTGCGTACTTTGGCAGAACCTCATGCCATGTTGGTTAGAACTATTGCAGCTGTTCGCGATCAAAAGCAATCAGCGGCTTAGAATATTTTGAATTAACTTTTAGTTGGAGTGTTTAGAAATGGCAGCAAGCGTAAGCAAAGAAGATATTTTAGAAGCAGTATCCAATATGAGCGTTATGGATGTAGTTGATTTAGTAAAATCAATGGAAGAGAAATTTGGTGTTTCAGCCGCTGTGGCAGTTGCTGCCCCTGCTGCTGCCGGTCCTGCTGCTGTAGCAGAAGAGCAGACCGAATTTAACGTTATGTTGGTGAAGGTTGGTGACAACAAGATCAATGTGATCAAAGTCGTTCGCGAATTAACAGCTCTTGGCTTGAAAGAAGCGAAAGACTTGGTTGAAGCCGCCCCTAAAGCAGTAAAAGAAGGCGTGACAAAAGCTCAAGCAGAAGAAATGAAGAAGAAATTGGAAGATGCTGGAGCAGCAGTTGAGATTAAGTAACGCTCTCACTGTTAAATATTGGTATTGTTAACATAGTTATAGCCGGTGATTTGGCAGGTCGCCGGTTTTCCTTTATTTCGCCTTTTATAATGCTTTAATTAGTTATCAAGCAGACGCAGAGGTAGCACACATGGGTTCAGTCTACTCATATACTGAGAAAAAACGGATTCGCAAAAATTTTGGTAAGCTTCCAAGCGCTATTGAAGTTCCTTCCTTGCTCGCGATCCAGATGGACTCTTACAAGAGATTTTTAGAAGCTGATGGAGAAAGCAGCGGCAAGCTTGGATCGAGTGGCTTGCATGGCGTGTTTTCATCCGTTTTTCCTATTAGCAGCTTATCGGGATACGCTTGCTTAGAATATGTCAGTTATCGGCTAGGCGAACCCATTTTTGATGTAAAAGAATGTAAAATGCGTGGTTTAACGTATGCAGCTCCTTTGCGCGTTAAGTTGCGTCTTATTCACTTTGATCGTGAGGCCGAAGCGTCTACCAAGGTGATTAAAGATATTAAAGAACAAGAAGTCTACATGGGCGAAGTTCCCTTAATGACTGAACACGGCACCTTTGTCATCAATGGTACAGAGCGTGTTGTCGTTTCCCAGTTGCATCGTTCTCCTGGTGTTTTCTTTGAACATGATAAAGGTAAAACCCATTCTTCTGGTAAGTTACTTTTCTCCGCACGCGTTATTCCTTACCGTGGCTCATGGCTAGACTTTGAGTATGATCCTAAAGATTGTATTCATGCCCGTATCGATCGCCGCCGCAAATTACCAGTCACTATCATTCTGCGTGCGTTGGGTCTTTCTGTTGATGAGATTTTAACTACCTTTTTTGAAAATAATATTTTTGACATTCAAGATGGTAAATTCATATTACATCTTGTTTCAGAGCGTTTACGTGGTGAAATTGCTTCGTTTGAAGTAAAAAAAGCAGGAAAAACGATCATTGAAAAAGGACGTCGCATTACTGCACGTCACATCGCTCATTTAGAAAAAGCGGCTATTAAACAATTAGAAGTACCAGTTGATTACGTGTTAGGAAAAGTACTGGCAAAAACAGTCATTCATCCTGAAACAGGTGAAGTGATTGGGAATGCCAATGATATTATTACTGCGGACATGATTAAGCAGTTGATTGGTTCAGGCGCTAAGCGCATTGAAACCCTTTATATCAATGATATCGACCGCGGCCCCTACATGTCGGATACCTTGCGCGTTGATTCAACCACGAATACACAAGAAGCACTGGTTGAAATTTATCGTATGATGCGTCCAGGTGAGCCACCAACCAAAGATGCGGCCGAAGCCTTATTTAAGAACTTATTCTTTACTCCAGAGCGATATGATCTATCTGATGTAGGTAGAATGAAGTTAAATCGTCGCGTTGGCAGAAAAGAAATCGTTGGTTCTAGTGTTCTTTCAAAAGAAGACATTTTAGATGTATTAAAAACCCTCATCAAAATTCGTAATGGTGAAGATACTATTGATGATATTGATCACTTAGGTAATCGTCGCGTACGTTGCGTCGGTGAGATGACTGAAAATCAATTCCGTATTGGTTTAGTTCGTGTTGAGCGAGCTGTGAAAGAAAGACTTAGTCTTCCCGATGTTGAAGGAGTTATGCCGCAAGATATTATCAATGCGAAGCCAATCTCTGCAGCAATAAAAGAGTTTTTTGGCTCAAGCCAACTTTCTCAATTTATGGATCAAAATAATCCTCTTTCCGAAATAACTCACAAACGTCGTGTTTCTGCATTAGGGCCTGGCGGTTTGTCACGTGAGCGAGCAGGATTTGAAGTCCGCGACGTGCATCCAACGCATTATGGTCGTGTTTGCCCTATTGAAACACCTGAAGGTCCTAACATTGGTTTGATTAACTCTCTCGCCATGTATTCATGCACTAACGAATATGGCTTTTTAGAAACACCTTATCGTAAGGTCGTGAATGGTAAAGTAACCGATGAGGTTTTATATCTTTCTGCCATTGAAGAGGGTGATTACATTATTGCGCAGGCAAATGCGACCGTTGATGAAAAGAAAAAATTAACGGACACACTTGTTCCTGTCAGACATCGTAATGAGTTTACTTTTTCAACTGCCGATCGCGTCCAATTTATGGATGTCTCCCCTAAGCAGATTGTTTCTGTTGCAGCAGCCCTTATCCCTTTCTTAGAACACGACGATGCGAACCGTGCATTGATGGGATCGAACATGCAACGTCAAGCTGTTCCGACTCTAAAGACGGAAAAGCCTCTCGTTGGTACGGGTATAGAACATCTTGTAGCAAAAGACTCCGGTGTGACAGTGGTTGCAAAACGAGGCGGTGTTGTTGATTCAGTAGATGCATCTCGTATTGTCGTCCGCGCGCATGATAAAGAAGCGACTTCTGGTAGTACAGGTGTTGATATCTACGGACTTACAAAATATACGCGAACCAACCAAGACACGTGTATTAATCAACGTCCACTCGTGCAAAAAGGCGACGTGATTGAAAAGCAAGACGTGTTAGCAGATGGGCAGTCAACAGATACGGGTGAGCTAGCATTAGGACAAAATCTATTAGTCGCGTTTATGCCTTGGAATGGTTACAACTTTGAAGATTCCATTCTTATTTCTGAACGTGTTGTTCAAGATGATCGCTTTACTAGTATTCATATCGAAGAATTAACCTGCGTATCTCGGGATACCAAGCTCGGTCCTGAAGAAATCTCTGGTGATATTCCTAACGTAAGTGAAGGCGCACTTTCTAAATTAGATGAATGTGGCATTGTTTACATTGGCGCTGAAGTAAATTCAGGCGATATTTTGGTTGGTAAAGTGACACCTAAAGGTGAAACGCAACTTACGCCAGAAGAAAAACTATTACGGGCGATATTCGGTGAAAAAGCATCTGATGTAAAAGACACCTCATTACGAGTTCCTACTGGTATGGAAGGAACGGTCATTGACGTTCAAGTCTTTACGCGAGAAGGTGTTAAAAAAGATACTCGTGTGCTTGAAATCGAAAAGAATGAGCTAGTGAAAGTGAAACAAGATTTAAGCGATGAAATGCGTATTCGCGAAAGCGACGTATTTTCACGTGTAGAAAGATTATTAACTAATCGAACAGCTGAAGGCGGCCCAAATAAAATTAAGAAAGGCGCTAAAATTACCAAAGCCTATCTTATGGAAGTACCGCGTGAAAAATGGTTCGATATCAATTTAAAAGATGCCACTGCTTATAAGCAATTAGAAGCAGCAGCAAAACAGCTTAAGAAAATTCGTCTAGATTTTGAAAAAGCATACGAAGCGAAGCGTCAGAAAATCACTCAAAGTGATGATCTTGCTCCAGGTGTCTTAAAAATAGTGAAAGTATACATGGCGGTCAAACGGCGCGTTCAGCCCGGTGATAAAATGGCCGGACGTCATGGTAACAAAGGTGTTATCTCCCTTGTAGTTCCAGTAGAAGATATGCCTTACCTTGCTGATGGCACACCGGTTGATGTGGTATTAAATCCATTAGGTGTACCTTCACGTATGAACGTAGGTCAAGTGCTTGAAACCCATTTAGGATGGGCTTCAAAAGAACTGGGACGCAAAGTTGGTAAAATGGTGGATACCAACCAGTCTTCTAAAAACTTACGTCAGTTTTTAAACTCTATTTACAGTGTGGGCAAAACGAAAGAAAGCTTGGTTAGCCTGAATGACGATGAATTATTAACATTAGCTAATAATTTACGCGAAGGCGTACCTTTTGCCACACCGGTATTTGATGGTGCGACAGAAGAAGAAATTAAAACCATGTTGAAGCTGGCTGATCTTCCTGAAACTGGACAGGCGATTCTCCAAGATGGCCGTACGGGTCTTGCTTTTGACCGACCTGTCACTGTTGGCTATATGTACATTATGAAATTGAATCACTTAGTTGATGATAAGATGCATGCTCGTTCAACCGGGTCATACAGCTTAGTCACGCAACAGCCATTAGGTGGTAAAGCACAGTTTGGTGGTCAACGGTTTGGTGAAATGGAAGTATGGGCACTAGAAGCCTATGGTGCTTCTTATACATTGCAAGAAATGTTAACAGTCAAATCCGATGATGTGGCTGGACGTACCAAGATGTATAAAAATATTGTTGATAGTGAACATTATATGGAATCAAACATGCCAGAGGCGTTTAATGTGCTGATTAAAGAAATTCGCTCATTGGCCATTAACATAGAGTTTGATTGATATGCCCATTCTAATCTCACCACGCGTTCGTGGTGAGAGAGAGGACATAATTTAAAGCATTTGAGAGGGGGATACACCTTGAAAGATTTAATGACTCTGGTTAAACAGCAAAATCAACCACAAGAATTCGATCTCATTCGTATTGGTCTTGCATCTCCGGACATGGTTCGCTCTTGGTCTTTTGGCGAAGTGAAAAAGCCAGAAACAATTAATTACCGTACTTTCAAACCAGAAAGAGATGGCCTGTTTTGCGCGAAGATTTTTGGTCCTATTAAAGACTATGAATGCTTATGTGGTAAATACAAGCGCTTGAAACATCGTGGTGTCGTTTGTGAAAAATGTGGCGTAGAAGTAACGCTTTCCCGTGTGCGTCGTGAACGTATGGGACATATCGAGTTAGCCAGTCCCGTTGCACATATCTGGTTTTTGCGTTCTTTGCCCTCTCGTATTGGCTTAATGCTTGATATGACACTGCGTGATCTTGAACGTGTCCTTTATTTTGAAGCCTATGTCGTGATTGATCCAGGTATGACCCAGCTTGAGAAAGGTCAATTACTCTCTGAAGAAGCTTATTACGATGCAATTGAAGAATATGGTGATGAGTTTGAAGCCAGAATGGGCGCTGATGCCATTCAAGAACTATTGCGTGCCATTAATTTAGAAGCTGAAGTGCCTCGTATTCGTGAAGAATTAATGAATACGACGTCAGATGCGAAACACAAAAAACTCTCTAAACGATTAAAGATCATGGAAGCATTTTTGACTTCTGGTAACAAGCCAGAATGGATGATCTTAACCGTGCTACCTGTTTTACCACCTGATTTGCGTCCATTAGTGCCATTAGATGGTGGCCGTTTCGCGACATCTGATTTAAATGATCTTTATCGTCGCGTGATTAATCGTAATAATCGTCTCAAAAGATTGTTAGATCTGAACGCACCTGACATTATTGTTCGCAACGAAAAACGTATGTTGCAAGAATCGGTTGATGCTCTCCTTGATAATGGCCGTCGTGGACGTGCGATTACAGGTTCTAACAAGCGTCCGCTTAAATCGCTTGCTGATATGATAAAAGGTAAGCAAGGTCGTTTCCGTCAAAACTTATTAGGCAAACGAGTCGATTACTCTGGCCGTTCTGTCATTGTAGTGGGTCCTACATTACGATTACATCAATGTGGATTGCCTAAAAAAATGGCTTTAGAATTATTTAAGCCATTTATATACAGCCGATTACAAATGCTAGGTTCTGCTTCAACCATTAAAGCTGCTAAAAAGATGGTTGAACGAGAAGAGCCAGAAGTTTGGGATGTGTTAGAAGAAGTCATTCGTGAACATCCCGTTATGTTAAATCGTGCACCTACATTGCATCGTTTAGGTATTCAAGCATTTGAACCAGTTTTAATTGAAGGCAAAGCGATCCAATTGCATCCCTTAGTTTGTACAGCTTATAACGCTGACTTTGACGGTGACCAAATGGCGGTGCATGTGCCATTGTCACTAGAATCACAGTTAGAAGCACGTTCGTTAATGATGTCTACTAATAACGTGTTATCACCAGCCAATGGTGAGCCCGTTATTGTACCAACTCAAGACGTCGTACTCGGTCTTTATTACTTAACGCGGAGCCGCATTAATGCTCGCGGCGAAGGCATGATTTTTGCTGACGTTGAAGAAGTGCATCGCGCTTACGAAAATGGCGTTGTGGATTTGCATGCAAAGATTCGTGCACGAATTACCGAATATCCTCGAGATGAAGTAACCGGTGAAATTAACGAAAAAATTCGTTTAGTAGAAACTACCGTTGGCCGCGCAATTTTGGCTGAATTGTTACCTAAGGGATTACCATTTGACCTAGTTAACACTACGATGAATAAAAAATCGCTCTCTGGTTTGATCGATTATGCTTACCGCAAAGTCGGATTAAAAGCCACCGTGATTTTTGCAGATCATCTTATGTATGCCGGATTTCATTATGCGACAAAATCCGGATTATCTATTGGTGTTAACGATTTAGTGGTTCCCAAGAAAAAATCCAGCATTATTGAACAAGCGGAAGAAGAAGTTAGTAAAATCCAAGCCCAATTCTCATCCGGTCTTGTAACCCAAGGTGAACGATATAACAAAGTCGTTGATATTTGGTCTCGAACAAATGATTTAGTCGCGCAAGCGATGATGGAAGAGTTGTCTGTAGAATTAGTAAAAGATAAAGAAGGTAATAAAGCGAAACAAGAATCATTTAATTCTATCTACATGATGGCAGATTCAGGCGCTAGAGGTTCAGCTGCACAGATTCGTCAGCTGGCGGGTATGCGTGGTTTAATGACAAAACCAGACGGTACCATTATTGAAACGCCTATTACGGCTAACTTCCGCGAAGGATTGAACGTACTTCAGTACTTTATTTCAACTCACGGTGCGCGTAAGGGTCTTGCTGATACCGCTTTAAAAACAGCTAACTCAGGTTACTTGACCCGGCGTTTAGTGGATGTGGCGCAAGATCTTGTTATCACCGAAGAAGATTGCGGAACCACATTGGGTATTTTGGTAACGCCGCTTATTGAAGGTGGCGATGTGGTAGAGCCATTACATGAGCGTGTGTTGGGTCGTGTGACAGTCCAAGATATTTATGATCCTAAGACGAATGATTTACTTATTCCTCAGGGAACATTACTCGATGAAGCTTGGATTAAAAAATTAGAAGATGTGACCATTGATCAAGTTTATGTTCGTACTACCATTACCTGTGAATCACGTTTTGGTATTTGCGGTGCTTGTTATGGGCGTGATTTAGCAAGAGGTCATCGTGTCAATATTGGTGAAGCAGTCGGTGTGATTGCAGCGCAATCCATCGGTGAACCAGGTACACAGCTTACCATGAGAACATTTCACATCGGTGGTGCGGCTTCACGTACGACAGCTGTCAATAATGTTCAAATTAAATTCCCTGGCAGAGTCAAATTACATAATGTCAAATTGATTGAACGCCAAGGTGGAAAATTCATTATTTCATCACGCTCTGGAACATTAGCTGTACTTGATGATCATGGTCGTGAGCGGGAACGTTATAAAGTTCCTTATGGTGCTGAATTAAGCGTAAAAGAAGATTCTAAAGCAGAAGCAGGACAAGTGGTTGCCACCTGGGATCCCCATAGTCATCCAGTTATTACTGAAGTCGCCGGAAACATTAAGTTTATCGATTTAATCGATGGCATTACGATGCATAGGCAGACGGATGAATTGACCGGCTTAACCAGTATTGTAGTGACTGATCAAAAACAACGTGGTGCCAGCGGTAAAGAACTAAAACCCATGTTGAGATTGGTTGATGATAATGGTGAAGATATCTATCTTGCTGGTACGCAATTAATTGCCCAATATTTCTTACCTACGGATGCGATCGTTAATTTTGAAGATGGCGTCAAAGTAAACGTGGGTGATGTGATAGCGCGTATCCCACAAGAAAGCTCAAAAACACGAGATATTACTGGTGGTCTTCCACGAGTAGCTGATTTGTTTGAAGCTCGTCGTCCTAAAGATTCAGCCGCTCTCGCCGAGATTTCAGGCATGGTCAGCTTTGGTAAGGAAACGAAAGGTAAACGTCGTCTCATGTTGACATCACCTACAGGGGATGTGCATGAAGAACTAATCCCTAAATGGCGCCATATTAACGTTTTTGAAGGCGAACATGTTGAAAAAGGGGAGATTTTGGTTGAAGGGGCTCTCAATCCTCATGATGTTTTACGCTTATTAGGTGTAAATGCCTTAGCGAATTATCTGGTCAATGAGATCCAGGACGTGTATCGTTTGCAGGGCGTGAAAATTAACGATAAGCATATTGAAGTGATTATTCGCCAAATGCTACGTAAAATAGTCGTGCTTGATCCTGGTGATACCAATTTTCTTAAAGGCGAACAGGTGGAATACAGCCTGTATCGTGAAGAAAATCAGCGTCTTAAGAAAGAAGGTAAAATTCCAGCACGCCATGAACCAGTATTGTTAGGGATTACCAAAGCTTCGCTTTCGACTGAATCCTTTATTTCTGCTGCTTCGTTCCAAGAAACGACGCGCGTTTTAACGGAAGCAGCGGTAAATGGTAAGTATGATGAATTAAGAGGCTTGAAAGAAAACGTGATTGTGGGACGCTTAATCCCAGCTGGTACCGGGTTAGCATACCATCTTGAACGTCGGTCACAGAGTCGATGGATCAATCGCCTAGACCGAAATGTGGAAAAAGTGAAATAAAAAAGAATAAGTCCTTGACATAAAAGGTGTTGTTTTTTTAGAATCGCGCCTCTCCTATTAGAGAATAGGAGATACGTGCGGGTTATTATTGCAAGAGTGTAGAGAGAGAGCTTAAATGCCAACGATTAATCAATTAGTACGAAGTGGAAGAGTACCGAAAGAATTTAAGTCTAAGGTACCCGCATTGGTTCGATGCCCCCAAAGGCGCGGTGTCTGTACTCGCGTTTATACAACAACGCCAAAAAAGCCTAATTCGGCTTTGAGAAAAGTAGCCCGTGTTCGTTTAACCAATGGCTTTGAAGTCACAGCCTACATTGGTGGTGAAGGCCATAATTTACAAGAGCATTCTGTCGTTCTAATACGCGGCGGTCGAGTAAAGGATTTGCCCGGTGTTCGCTATCATATTGTTCGGGGTAGTTTAGATACCGCAGGCGTCAGTGGTCGACGTCGTGGCCGTTCCAAATATGGTGCAAAAAAACCTAAAGAATAGATAAGTAATTTGAATTTTTGGATTGTGGGGAATTAGTAATGCCAAGAAGAAAAGCGGCAATTAAACGAGAGGTTCTGCCTGATCCTCTTTATATCAGCGAACAAGTGGCAAAATTTATTAACGTCGTAATGCGAGCGGGTAAAAAGTCTATTGCTGAAAAAATAGTCTATAGCGCATTACAGATGGTGACAGATCGCTTGAAAAAAGATCATAAGCGTGATGATGAAGATGATGACAGAGGCGGCAAAGGTGGAAAATCAGGCGGGGCGACCACCAGTAAACCTAAAGCACATACTCAAAAACATGAAGATGTTTTAGAGACGCTTAAAAAAGCATTAGATAATGTAGCTCCTACGGTGGAAGTGAAATCCCGCAGAGTAGGTGGCGCGACATATCAAGTTCCTATTGAAGTTGCTATTGACAGAGGCCATGCCTTAGCGATGCGTTGGGTAGTTCAAGCCGCAAAAAGCCGATCAGAAAAAACGATGGCATTGCGTTTAGCTGGGGAATTACATGAAGCGTATATGGGACGCGGTGCGTCTGTTAAAACTAGGGACGATGTGCATCGTATGGCTAAGGCAAACCAAGCGTTTGCTCATTATCGTTGGTAAGGGTGAGGTGATTTGTGGCAAGAGTAACACCAATTGATCGGTACAGAAATATAGGGATTATGGCACATATTGATGCCGGCAAAACAACGACAACCGAGCGTATTCTTTTTTACACTGGTGTTTCCCATAAGATAGGTGAAGTCCATGAAGGCACAGCCACCATGGATTGGATGGAACAAGAGCAAGAGCGCGGTATTACCATTACCTCAGCTGCGACCACATGCTATTGGTATGGCATGGGCAAACAATTTCCACAACATCGCATTAATATCATTGATACCCCAGGACACGTTGACTTCACTATTGAAGTTGAGCGTTCTCTCCGCGTACTAGACGGTGCAGTCGCCGTGTTATGCGCAGTGGGTGGTGTTGAGCCGCAAACAGAAACCGTTTGGCGTCAAGCGACACGATATGGCGTTCCAAGGCTTGGTTTTGTGAACAAAATGGATCGTACCGGGGCGAATTTCTTACGCGTTGTTGAGCAAGTGCGCGGCAAGTTGGGTGCTATTCCTATCGTTATTCAGTTACCTATTGGTGCTGAAGAAAATTTCGAAGGTGTGGTTGATCTCGTTAAAATGAAAGCCGTTTACTGGCATGAAGAAAATCGTGGCATCACTTTTGAAGAGCGTGACATTGCTCCGGATATGTTGAGCGAATGTAAGAAATATCATGATCAATTAGTCGAAGCTGCTGCAGAATCCTCTGAAGAATTGATGAATAAATATTTAGAAGGTCAAGCGCTCACTATTGAAGAAATCAAACAAGGTTTGCGAGCTCGTACCCTTAAAAATGAAATTATACCGATGCTATGTGGCTCGGCTTTTAAAAATAAAGGCGTGCAAGCCATGCTTGACGCTGTGATTGAATATATGCCATCACCAGCCGATGTTCCTGCGGTGAAAGGCCATTTAAATGATGCGGCGGAAACATTAGCAGAACGTCATCCTTTAGATAACGAACCTTTCTCAGCATTAGCATTTAAAATTGCCACAGATCCTTATGTAGGAACGCTGACCTATTTTCGTGTCTACTCCGGTGTCTTAAAATCAGGCGATACGGTTTATAATCCGATGAAAGATCGCGAAGAACGCATTGGTCGCCTGTTACAAATGCATGCAAATGATCGTACTGAAATTAAAGAAGTATTGGCAGGTGATATTGCTGCTGCTGTTGGACTCAAAAAAGTCACGACGGGTGACACCTTATGTGACACTGATAAAGTGATTATTCTTGAAAAAATGATCTTCCCTGATCCGGTGATCGCAGTAGCGGTTGAACCTAAAACTAAAGCTGATCAAGAAAAGATGGGTATAGCCCTTAGTAAGCTAGCTCAAGAAGATCCTTCTTTCCGCGTTCATACAGATGAAGAATCAGGTCAGACCATTATTGAAGGTATGGGTGAGTTACACCTTGAAATCATTGTCGATCGAATGAAGCGTGAATTTGGTGTGGAAGCGAATGTCGGTAAGCCACAAGTGGCCTATCGCGAAACAATACGCTCTTCTATTGAGCAAGAAGGTAAATATGTACGGCAATCAGGCGGACGCGGTCAGTATGGCCATGTTTGGATTAAATTAGAGCCTCAAGAAGCCGGTAAAGGGTATGAGTTTGAAAATGCGATTGTGGGTGGTGCGATTCCACGTGAGTATATACCTGCGGTTGATAAGGGTATTCAAGAGCAGCTTCAAAATGGTGTTATTGCTGGTTATCCCGTGGTAGATGTCAAAGTGACATTGTACGATGGCTCTTATCATGATGTTGACTCTAACGAAATGGCCTTTAAAATTGCTGGTTCCATGGCATTTAAAGATGGTGCTAAGCGCGCTAGACCTGTTATTTTAGAGCCAATTATGAAAGTGGAAGCGGTAACCCCTGAAGACTTCATGGGTGATGTCATGGGCGATCTCAATCGACGTCGTGGTATCTTGCAAGGTATTGATGATTCGCCTTCTGGTAAGTTAATTCATGCAGAAGTCCCTTTATCAGAAATGTTTGGTTATGCAACCGATCTAAGATCCATGAGTCAGGGTAGGGCGACTTATTCTATGGAATTTGCAAAATACAGTGAAGTACCAGCAAATATTGCTGAACAAATTATTGATAAAAGTAAAAAATAAGATAGGCATTTTGAAGAGGATAATTAAATGAGCAAGCAAGTATTTGAGCGTACGAAGCCGCATGTAAACGTAGGGACGATAGGTCACGTTGATCATGGGAAGACGACATTAACGGCAGCGCTAACGAAAGTATTAGCGAAGTTTGGTGGAGAAATAAGAGCGTACGACCAAATTGATAATGCGCCGGAAGAAAGAGCGCGTGGTATCACGATTGCGACCTCGCATGTTGAATACCAATCAGCTAATAGGCACTATGCTCACGTGGATTGCCCAGGACACGCGGATTATGTAAAGAATATGATTACGGGTGCAGCCCAGATGGACGGAGCGATCTTAGTAGTATCAGCAGCAGATGGCCCGATGCCGCAAACTCGTGAGCATATATTGTTAGCGCGTCAGGTAGGTGTTCCTTATATTGTAGTATATTTGAACAAAGCTGACATGGTAGATGATAAAGAACTGCTAGAGTTAGTTGAAATGGAAGTAAGAGATTTATTGAATGTGTATCAATTTCCAGGTGATAAGACCCCGATTGTTGTCGGAAGTGCGTTAAAAGCCTTGGAAGGGGACGAAAGCGAAATTGGTGTTCCCTCGATCTTGAAGTTAATTGATGCAATGGATGATTACATCCCGATTCCAGAAAGACCCATTGATCAAGCCTTCTTATTACCTATTGAAGACGTATTTTCCATCTCAGGCCGAGGCACAGTGGTCACAGGCCGTGTGCAGAGAGGGATAGTGAAGGTAGGTGAAGAACTCGAAATAGTAGGTTTGAAGCCGACTTTGAAGACAATTTGTACGGGTGTAGAGATGTTCCGTAAGTTGTTGGATGAAGGGCGAGCAGGAGATAACGTAGGTGTATTGCTACGTGGAACGAAGAGAGAAGAAGTTGAACGTGGACAAGTGTTAGCAAAGCCTGGCACAATAACGCCCCACACGAAGTTTGAAGCGGAAGTATACGTGTTGTCGAAAGAAGAAGGAGGTCGTCATACTCCGTTCTTTAAAGGTTACCGACCACAGTTTTACTTTAGGACGACAGACGTGACGGGAGAATGCCAGTTGCCAGAAGGTGTAGAGATGGTGATGCCAGGAGATAACATCAAGATGGTAATTAGCTTGATTGCGCCGGTGGCGATGGAAGATGGATTGCGTTTTGCAATCCGCGAAGGTGGCCGAACGGTCGGTGCGGGTGTTGTCGCTAAAATTGTAGAGTAATCATAATATGGCCATTGGAAGAAAGAGTCAGAGAATTCGCATTCGGTTAAAGTCTTTTGACCACCGATTGATCGATAAATCAACAAAAGAAATTGTTGAAACGGCAAAAAGAACGGGGGCACAAGTCCGAGGCCCTATTCCACTGCCAACTCGTATTGAACGTTATACGATTTGTATATCACCTAATGCCGATAAAGACGCGCGTGATCAATATGAGCTGCGTACGCATAAGCGATTAGTTGATATTAAACGTCCTACAGATAAAACAATTGATGCACTGATGAAGCTTGATCTTGCAGCTGGTGTAGATGTACAGATTAGTGTGGATGCGGAAGGTTAAACAATGACAACAAAAGTAAAATCGACAATTGGGTTGCTAGGAAAAAAATGTGGCATGACCCGAATCTATACTGCTGAAGGCACAGCTATTCCTGTCACAGTAATAGAAGTATTGCCCAACCGTGTTACCCAAGTTAAAACAGTTAAGTCTGATGGCTATGCCGCTATCCAAGTCACAGCAGGTATACGTAAAAGTACTCGTATAACGAAGCCAGAAGCAGGCCATTTTGCTAAAGCCGGTGTTGAGCCAGGTGAGGGATTATGGGAGTTTCGAGCTGAAGAAGACGCTGAAGGTGGCAACGAAGGTGGTAGTAGTGTCGGTGGATTTAAAGTTGGCTCTGAATTAAAAGCTGATCTTTTTGCGGAAGGACAATACGTCGACGTAAAAAGCGTCACAAAGGGTAAAGGTTTTGCTGGTGTTATTAAGCGCTATCACTTCAGTTCACAAGATGCGACACACGGTAATTCTTTATCTCATCGTGCTCCGGGTTCGATTGGACAAAGACAGTCGCCGGGTAAGGTTTTTAAAGGTAAAAAAATGTGCGGTCATATGGGAGACAAGATGCGTACTATCTTATCCCAGCAGATCGTTCGCATTGATCTAGAGCGAAATTTGGTGTTAATCAAGGGCGCAGTTCCCGGTGGCGAAAATGCCCGAGTTGTTATACGCCCGGCAATAAAGAAGAGCGCGTGAGGAGAGGGCTATGGAATTAAAAATGATCAACTCTAAAAAGAAACTCGATTTAGCAGATGAAGTGTTTGCTTGTGAGTTTAATGAAGCACTTATTCATCAAGTGGTAACAGCTTATATGGCCGCAGGCCGTGCGGGAACCAAATCACAAAAAACCCGCGCTGAAGTAAGAGGCGGTGGTGCTAAACCATGGCGTCAGAAAGGTACTGGCCAAGCTCGTGCAGGTACCATACGTAGTCCAATATGGCGTACGGGTGGTAAAGTGTTTGCTGCCAAGCCAAGAAGTTTCAAGCAAAAAGTGAATAAGAAAATGCACAAAGGTGCATTGAGGTCCATTTTTTCTGAACTAATACGTCAAGAAAGGGTGTTAATTGTCGATGATTTTCAAATTGACATGCCTAAAACGAAAGTATTATTAAAAAAATTAAACGATATGAATATTGATGGTAATGTTGTCATTATTACCAATTCTGTAGAAGAAAGCTTATATTTAGCCGCTCGTAATTTGCCACAAGTTCAATTACGTGACGCAGCAACGTCTGCGATAGACCCAGTGATACTGGTGGGTACAGGAAAAGTAATCATAACTGAATCTGCCGTTAAAGAGTTAGAGGGGCTACTGAGATGAATCAGGAAAGACTATTAAAAATCATTTTGTCTCCACATGTTTCAGAGAAAGCAACAATTGCTGCTGAAAAGAATAATGAATATGTATTCCAGGTAATAGAGAACGCAACTAAGCCTGAAATCAAAGATGCGATTGAATATTTGTTTAATACAAAAGTAAAGTCAGTCCATGTTGTTAATGTCAGACCAAAACAGAAATTGTTTAAAGGTGTTGAAGGTAAAAGAAAAGGTTGGAAAAAAGCTTATGTCACTCTTCAGGCGGACCAAACGCTCGATATGATGAGCGCGCAGTAATGAGTATGCTTTTTCAATTAGTTAAATAATATGATTTATGTGAAAAATTGAGGATAATATGGCAATTGTTAAGCTTTCACCAACATCGCCAGGACAGCGTTTCTCTATAAAAGTCATTAATAAAGACTTACATAAGGGTAAACCGTATGCTCCTTTATTGGTAAAGAAGGCAAAAACCGGCGGTAGAAATAACCAAGGCAGAATCACTTGTAGGCATATTGGTGGTGGTCATAAGCAAAAATATCGTTTAGTTGATTTCAAGCGTAACAAAGATGGTATTCCAGCTAAAGTTGAACACTTAGAGTATGATCCTAACCGAAGTGCTTTTCTTGCACTTCTGTTGTATGCAGATGGTGAAAGGCGTTATATCATTGCGCCACACGGGGTAAAAGCAGGTGATGAAGTGACTTCTGGTAAAGAAGCACCAATTAAACCTGGAAATTGTTTACCTTTAGCCATTATTCCAGTAGGTTCTACGGTCCATTGTATTGAGATGCAGCCAGGTGGCGGTGCAAAAATAGCCAGAAGTGCAGGAGCATCTGTGCAGTTAATCGCACGTGAAGGCTTATATGCTACGGTACGGTTAAGATCTGGCCAAATGCGCAAAGTGTTAGCTGAATGCCGTGCTGTTGTAGGCGAGGCTAGCAACTCTGAACATAACTTAAAATGTTATGGCAAGGCTGGCGCTACAAGACACCGTGGCGTGCGCCCTACTGTTAGAGGTACGGCTATGAATCCGATTGATCACCCGCATGGTGGTGGTGAAGGTCGGACGAAAGGCGGACGTCACCCTGTTAGTCCGTGGGGTGTGCCAACAAAAGGCTATAAGACGCGAAGAAACAAACGTACGGCTAAATTTATCGTCCGAGAGAATAATAAACAGTCATAACTTATTGAGTGAGAGGTGTTAGCGTGCCACGTTCAATTAAAAAAGGACCATTTGTAGATAGCCACCTAATTAAAAAGGTTGAAAAGGCAGTTGCGTCAAATGACAAGCGACCCATTAAAACCTGGTCCAGACGGTCAATGATTGTTCCAGAAATGGTAAATTTGACCATTGCAGTGCATAATGGCCGACTTCATGTGCCAGTCTATGTTACTGAAAACATGGTTGGTTATAAATTAGGCGAATTTGCAGCCACACGTACCTTCCGCGCACATTCTGGCGACAGAAAAGCGAAGGGTGATGAAGGTTCTGCAGGTGGCGCTGAAAAAGCGAAAGCATCCGAATAGAGAGGTTGAGAATGGAAGTTGTAGCGAAATTAAAATTTGCAAGATTGTCACCACAAAAGTGCCGCCTTGTGTGCGACCAGGTTCGTGGTTTGAATATTGACCGTGCATTGGACGTTTTAAAGTTCAGTAGAAAGCGCTCTGCAGCAGTCATCAAAAAAGTATTAGATTCTGCCATTGCGAATGCTGAGCATAATAATGGAGCGGATATCGACGAGTTGAAAATCGCTAAAGTTTTTGCAGATCAAGGCCCCACATATAAACGTATGCAGGCAAAAGCAAAAGGTCGCGGATCTCGGATATTGAAACCTACCTGTCATATTACAGTTGTTTTATCGGATGAGGAGTAAGCGGTAATGGGGCAAAAAGTAAATCCAGTCGGTATACGTTTAGGTATTGTCAAAGACTGGGCATCTCGGTGGTATGCACCATCAAAAGAATTTTCAGAAACCCTATGCGCTGATTTAAAGGTTAGGGAATATTTGCGTAAGAGATTAGCGCAAGCAGGCATTAGCCGCATTCAAATCGACCGACCTGCCCGTAATGCACGAGTGACCATTTATACCGCTCGTCCTGGTGTCATTATTGGTAAAAGTGGTAAGGAAGTCGAAGTGCTGCGTGATGAAGTAACTAAAATAGTCAACGTGCCTGTGCACGTCAGCATCGAAGAAGTGCGTAAGCCTGAGTTAGATGCCAAGTTAGTAGCCGAGTCAGTTGCGCAACAGTTAGAAAGAAGAATTATGTTTAGACGTGCTATGAAGCGTGCAGTAACTACGGCACTTAGATCAGGCGCGTTAGGTATTAAAATTAGTGTTAGCGGCCGTTTAGGTGGGTCTGAGATTGCCCGTACAGAATGGTATCGCGAAGGACGCGTTCCTTTGCAAACATTCCGCGCTGATATTGATTATGCGTTAGCAGAAGCCTTTACTACTTATGGCGTGATTGGGGTCAAGGTATGGATATTTAAAGGTGAAGTTCTGGGCGAGAAAGCTAATGCTCAGAGTGAAAATGCTGAAAAAAGTACTAAAGGGGAGAAATAACCCATGATGCAGCCAAAGCGTACTAAATATCGCAAACAATTTAAAGGTCGCAACAGAGGCGTTGCTACACGTGGAATGAAAGTGAGCTATGGTGAATTTGGTTTAAAAACCCTAGAGCATGGCCGTATTACGGCACGTCAATTAGAAGCCGCTCGTCGTGCTATGTCACGACATGTTAAGCGCGGTGGTAAAGTGTGGATTAGGATTTTTCCTGACAAGCCTATTAGTAAAAAGCCTTTAGAAGTTAGGCAAGGTTCAGGTAAAGGAAATGTCGAATACTGGGTTGCATTGGTGCAGCCAGGTAGAATGATGTTTGAAATTGAAGGTGTCACAGAAGATTTAGCGAGAGAAGCCTTAGGTTTGGCAGCAGCTAAGTTACCCGTAAAAACAGCATTTGTAGCGCGGACGATAATGTAATGAAAGCAACTGAATTACGCGGCAAAAATATTAATGAGCTAAAGAATGAAATGCTTGCTTTATTGAGAGAGCAATTTAATCTTAGGATACAAAAAGGTGCAGGTCAGCCTCCAAAACCACACTTACTTAAAAGAGTGAGGTTAATGATAGCTCGTATTAAAACCATATTACACGAAAAAGGTACGAGAGTATGACAGTTCAAAATAGCCAGGAAGAAGTAAGGAGTGAGCAATCTGCCTCTCAACGCATAGTGGAAGGGCGTGTTGTTAGTAATAAAATGAATAAAACAGTCGTCATTCGAGTAGAACGTAAAGTTAAGCATCCTCTTTATGGAAAATATGTGCGTCGTTTTTCAAAAATGTATGCTCACGATGAAGAGAATACTTGTCGAATCGGTGATCTCGTATTGATTCAACAGAGTCGCCCTTTATCGAAGACTAAGCGTTGGAAGTTGATCGAAATTATTAAGAGAGAAGAACAACAATAATTTGTTTTAACATTGCGGATTTTCTAGCAAAAATTGCAAAAAATAGTTGTATTTAGCTTTTATTTTTAATTAAACATGATAATATTGGCGAGCTCAAAAAAGCTCGGGAATAGTGAAGTTGGAGTAAAGCATGATTCAGATGCGATCAATACTCGATGTGGCTGATAACAGCGGTGCACGTCGCGTAATGTGTATAAAAGTTTTAGGTGGCACTAGGCGCCGTTATGCGGGCATTGGTGATGTTATTAAAGTTTCTGTCAAAGAAGCTATTCCACGTGGCAAGGTAAAGAAAGGTGAAGTCCTTAATGCTGTTATCGTTCGGACTAAAAAAGGCGTAAGAAGACCTGATGGCTCAACAATTCGTTTTGATGAGAATGCTGTGGTGCTGCTGAATGCCCAACTGCAACCAATTGGCACCCGCGTTTTCGGTCCCATCACCCGCGAGCTTCGTGGTGAGAACTTTATGAAGATTATATCGTTGGCTCCAGAGGTGATTTAGCATGAACAAGATTAAAAAAGGTGATGAAGTTATTGTCATCACAGGTAAAGATAAAGGCAAAAAAGGAATCGTCCTTTCTGTAATCGACAAAGGAAAAAAGCTATTGGTTGAAGGTATTAACATGGCTAAAAAGCATGTTAAAGCAAATCCAAATGCTGGAGACCGTGGTGGGATTGTCCTAAAGACGATGCCAATACAGCGTTCAAATGTCATGGTATACGATGCTACTACGAAGAAAGGTAGCCGAGTTGGTATCCGAGTATTAAAAGATGGTCAGCGCGTACGTTATTTTAAAGCGAGCGATGAACTTGTTGATGTTAAAGGTTAGAAGGTGTTCTCATGCCGAGGTTGCTAGATTTTTATAGAAATGAAATAGTGCCCAATTTGCAAAAGAAGTTCGGGTATACGTCTGTTATGCAAGTTCCACGTATTGAAAAAATTACTGTCAATATGGGTGTGGGTGAAGCAGCGGCTGATAAAAAAATTCTCATGAATGCTATTGGTGATCTTGAGAAAATTGTAGGACAAAAAGCAGTTTCTACGCTGGCTCGAAAGTCTATTGCTGGGTTTAAAATTCGTGAAGGCTGGCCAATAGGATGTAAAGTTACCTTACGCCGTGCCAAGATGTTTGAATTTCTTGATAAGTTAATCACAATTGCTTTGCCACGAGTTCGCGATTTTCGCGGTGTAAGTGCTAAATCATTTGATGGTCAGGGTAATTATAGTTTAGGTATCAGAGAGCAAATCGTGTTCCCTGAAATAGACTACGATAAAATTGATACTATCCGAGGCATGGATATTACGATTACCACCTCGGCTAAAAACGCCAAAGAAGCATTTGCTCTCTTACGGGCATTTAATTTCCCTTTTAAAGAGAAAGAAGTGAGTTAAGGACATGGCAAAAAAATCAGTAAAGAATCGTAATGCGAAGCGTGTAAAACTCGTAAATAAATATCGGGTCCAGCGGGATAAACTACGAGAAAGCGTCAGTAACATTAAGTTAAGTGATAAAGATCGTTGGGAAGCTACGCAAAAGTTGCAAGCATTACCCCGTGATTCAAGTCCCACCAGACGCCGTAATCGTTGTAAGTTATGCGGAAGACCGCGTGCTTATAACAGGCTAACAGGCTTGTGTCGGTTGCATATGAGAATCGCCACTATCGGTGGTATGGTTCCTGGTATGCACAAGGCAAGTTGGTAATATAAAGAATACATAGAGGTGACCGATGTCAATGCAAGACCCCGTTGCAGATATGCTAACCTGCATTAGGAATGCTCAAATGATGGGCATTACAAGCACACGCACGCCTTTTTCAAAATTTAAAATCGCCATTCTTGGTGTCTTAAAAGAAGAAGGTTATGTTGAAAGTTTTGAAGTTGTTGAAACAGACAATAAGAAAAACATTCAGATAACGCTCAAATATTTTCAAGGCAGACCAGTCATTGAGAAAATTAAACGCGTCAGTAGACCAGCCTTGCGCCGATACAAAGGCTACGATGATTTGCCACTTGTACGTGGTGGCTTAGGCATTTCAATTGTTTCCACTCCTCAAGGAGTAATGTCGGATAAGACTGCACGAGCCCATAAAGTGGGTGGTGAAGTTTTATGCACGGTGGAGTAGACATTATGACAACATCACGAATTGCTAGAAAACCTATCCATATTCCTACGGGAGTAGAGGTAAAAATGCATAATAATAAGATATCAATCAAGGGCCCTAAAGGTCATCTTGATATGGATCTTCATCCTTATGTGCTAGTTAAGATGCAAGATAATCAAATAACAGTAGAACCTAACATAGAAAGTAGGAAAAATATTACGGGCTCAGGGATCAAGCTTTATCGATCAATGCCTGGGACAATGAGAGCAAATATTTCCAATCTTGTGCATGGTGTTTCAACCGGATACGAACGTAAATTGAACTTGGTAGGCGTCGGTTATCGCGCTCAAGCTCAGGGCAAAGTTCTTAAACTTAGTCTAGGGTACTCCCATCCAACTGACTATCATTTACAAGATGGCGTTACTGCAGAAACCCCAACTCAAACTGAGATCATTGTAAAAGGCGTGAACAAAGAGAAAGTAGGTCAAGCAGCCGCTGAAATCAGAAGCTTCAGAGGACCAGAACCTTATAAAGGTAAAGGTGTCCGTTATGCGGGTGAAGTTGTCGAACTTAAAGAAACAAAGAAAAAGTAATAACAGGGTGAAATAGTAATGAACAAACGAGAATCAAGAACACGAAGAGCAAAGCGTACTCGCTGTAAAATTCGCGAGTTAGAAGTGACACGTTTGTCTGTGCATAAAACACCACGTCACATGTACGCTCAAATAATATCTTCAGATGGGGCAAAAACTATTGCATGCGCATCTACTTTAGATAAAGAGTTAAAAAAAGCACTCAAGTCAACGGGTAACGTTGATGCAGCTAAAGAAGTCGGTAAGTTAGTTGCTAAGCGTGCTATTGAGGCGGGAATACGCACTGTCGCATTTGACCGATCCGGATATAGATATCATGGTCGTATAAAAGCGTTAGCAGATGCTGCAAGAGAAGTTGGATTGGAATTCTAGGTTTTAGAAATAAAGGTGAATTATGGCCAGTTTTGGTAGTAGTGATCAAGCTTTAAAAGGCGACGGCTGTACTGAAAAGCTCGTTGCAGTTTCACGTACATGTAAAACAACCAAAGGCGGCAAACTTTTTAGCTTTCATGCTTTGACAGTTGTTGGTGATGGTAAAGGTAGGATTGGACTTGGTAGCGGAAAATCACGTGAAGTACCAACTGCTATCCAGAAGGCATTAGAGAATGCACGTAAAAATATGAAACATGTTGTGCTTAAGGGCGACACGTTGCATCACGAAGTCCTCGGTAAGCATGGTGCAACACGTGTATTCATGAAACCTGCATTTGAAGGTACCGGTATTATAGCTGGTGGCGCTATGCGCGCCGTGTTTGAAGTATTGGGAATTAAAAATGTTCTTGCAAAAATTGGTGGGTCAACTAACCCCATGAATGTTGTCAGAGCAACCCTTAAAGCACTTACCAGTATTACTCCTCCAGAATATATGGCCGCTAAACGCGGTAAAACGATGGAAGAAGTATTAGGCGAATCTAAATAAGTACATGACTTTCTCTTATAGCGTTTTTGCTATAAAGGATTTTCATTAATATTAAACTTTTAATGTAGAGGAAATGTAAAGATGCAACTTAATACTTTACATCCAGCTCCAGGCTCAAAAAAGAAATCTAAACGACTAGGTCGTGGGATTGGGTCAGGAAGAGGTAAAACATGTGGTCGCGGTCATAAAGGTCAAAAAGCTAGAGCCGGTGGTTATCACAAGGTTGGATTTGAAGGCGGTCAAATGCCTTTGCAAAGACGTATTCCTAAGTCAGGCTTTCGTTCGCGCCAGGCATTATTGCGAGCAGAAATTTATACTTCTGATCTAGAAAAGATGAAGGCAGATGTGATTGATTTAGCAACGCTTATTGATGGCGGCATTGTGAAATTCAACACAAAAGATGTCAAAATCATTGTTTCATCGTCAGGCAAACCCCTAACCCGTGCGGTTACCATTCGTGGTATTCCTGTTTCTGCCGGTGCTCGTAAATTAATTGAAGCAGCAAGTGGGAAAATCGAGGCTTAAATGGCAACTGGAAGGCAAGGTATCAATAGTAGTACGTCAGGATTTGCAGATTTGAAATATCGCCTGCTTTTTGTATTGCTTGCGATTATTGTATTTCGAATAGGTACTTACATACCCGTGCCTGGTCTTAATCCCATCCGTTTACAAGAATTATTTAATTCTCAACAAAATAATATTGTTGGTTTATTTAATATGTTTTCGGGTGGTGCACTGATGCGCTTTAGTATTTTCGCATTAGGTATCATGCCTTACATCTCAGCTTCTATTATTGTTCAGCTACTCTCTGTGCTTTCGCCAGCGCTTTCTGAATTACGTAAAGAAGGTGAATCAGGTCAACGTAAAATTAATAAATACACTCGTTACGGAACCGTTATTTTGTCTGCTTTTCAAGCGGTTGGCGTATCGAAAATGCTAGTGGCGCATGGAATTGCTATTGCGCCCGGTTTTTCATTTTATTTCACCACCACGTTAACATTAGTGGCGGGAACCATGTTTTTGATGTGGCTAGGCGAACAAGTGACTGAACGTGGTATAGGTAATGGTATATCCATGATTATCTTCGCCGGTATTGTCGCAGGCTTACCTTCTGCCTTTGGTAGAACACTAGAACAAGTCCGTGAAGGACAGCTTCAAGTGATTGTGCTGTTATTAGTCTTAGTTGCAATTGTCGGTGTTGTCGCCTTTGTTGTTTATGTTGAACGAGCACAGCGACGTATCACCATTAACTATGCACGTCGCATGCAAGCTGGTAAAGTGTATGCCGCTCAAAGTACACATTTGCCACTAAAAATTAATATGGCTGGGGTTATTCCACCTATTTTTGCTTCTAGCTTAATACTTTTTCCTGCCACTATTGCTCAATGGTTTGGTGGAAGTAAAGGAATGGAGTGGTTAAGTACATTTAGCGTAGCGTTACAGCAGGGACAGCCCTTGCATATGTTATTATTTAGTGCGGGAATTATCTTCTTCTGCTTTTTCTATACAGCTTTGGTCTTTAATCCTAAAGAAACAGCTGATAATTTGAAAAAGTCAGGGGCTTTTATCCCTGGTATTCGACCAGGTGAGCAAACAGCTCGTTATGTTGATAATGTAATGACGCGCTTAACACTGGCAGGTGCAATTTATGTCACCTTAGTTTGCTTGCTTCCAGAGTTTTTAATATTGGCTTGGAATGTTCCATTTTATTTTGGCGGAACATCTTTGTTGATTATTGTAGTAGTGGTGATGGATTTTATGGCTCAAGTTCAAGCCCACGTCATGTCGTATCAGTATGAGTCTTTGTTAAAGAAGGCAAATTTACGTAATGGAAGTGGGTTTAATAGATAATTGGGGTGAAATATGAAGGTTGGTGCGTCTGTTAAAAAAATATGCCGCAATTGTAAAATAATTCGTCGGAAGAGAATTGTCCGCATTATATGCAAAGAAAAGCGCCATAAACAGAGACAAGGTTGATTTTTAGGTTGATTTTTTTGTAATTGAATATTAAACTCATGCGCTTTTTGTATGGTTTATGTAGTAGTTTAAGTTAGGAGTGATGGAATGGCGGCCCGTATTTCAGGCGTAATAATACCGATGCAGAAGCATATAGTAATTGGCCTTACTGCTATCTACGGTGTGGGAAGACAGCGTGCTCGAGATATATGCGATATAGCAAATATCGAGCCAACGAAAAAAGTAAAAGATTTGACTGAAGCAGAACTCGAAGGTTTGCGTAGTGAAGTAGCTAAAGTCCGAGTAGAAGGTGACTTGCGACGTGAAGTTGCGATGAATATCAAGCGTTTAATCGAGCTTGGTACTTATCGGGGCATGCGTCATAAGCGTGGATTGCCAGCTCGTGGGCAACGAACGAGAACAAATGCGAGAACTCGCAAAGGTAAAAGAAAAGGTAAATAAGGTAGGTAACTAAGATGGCAAAAGCACCAGTAACATCAGAAACAGCCTCAAATAAAAAGGCAGTTCCTGTAGATACCACCGATGATGAAGGCTCCGCAGGTGGAAAGGGAGGCAGTGCTGCTGCTAAATCCCGCAAAAAAATTAAACGTCAAATAAGTGATGGTATAGCACATATTTATTCATCATTTAACAACACAATTGTAACGATTACTGATGTTCAAGGTAATGCTATTTCTTGGACAAGCGCTGCGAACTGTGGTTATCGCGGCTCACGTAAGTCTACTCCTTATGCTGCTGGTGAAGCTGCACAGAAGGCAGGCTTGGCAGTAGTAGAAACATACGGAATGAAAAATATTCAAGTCCGTGTTAAAGGTCCTGGTCCAGGAAGAGAATCAGCAATTCGTGCTCTTCAAGCGATAGGATTAAAGGTAATTTCAATTACAGATGTCACGCCCATTCCTTTTAATGGTTGCCGTCCACCCAAGAAGCGGCGCGTGTAATAGGATAGGAGATAAGCAATGGCACGATATTTAGGTCCTCGATGTAAACTTGCCCGCCGGGAGAGGATGGATCTTTCCCTTACTAGTGGCGTAAGACCATTAGATTCAAAGTGTAAATTAGATACAGCACCTGGTCAGCATGGTGCCCGCCGCGGTCGCGAAACAGAGCATGGTGTGCAGCTGAGAGAAAAGCAGAAGGTTCGCCGTATTTATGGTATTTTAGAACGCCAATTTAAGAATTACTTTAAGAAAGCAATGCGTCTTAAAGGTTCCACCGGTGAAAACCTATTGAAGTTGCTTGAACGTAGGTTAGATAACGTTGTTTATAGAATAGGCTTTGGATCAACGCGCGCAGAATCGAGACAGTTAGTTAACCATGGTGGTATTTTAGTAAATGGAAATCCAGTTAACATTCCTTCTTACTTAGTATCTCCAGGTGATGTAGTAAGCGTACGTGAAGGTGCGAAAGCTCAATTACGTATACAATCTGCACTTACCCTATCCCAGGCTAGACCACCTTGCAGCTGGATAGAGGTTGATACGACAACGTTTTCTGGTACATTTAAAAACGTACCCGATCGAATAGATTTGCCGCCAGATATTAATGAACAGTTAATTGTTGAGCTGTATTCTAAATAAGTCACTTCTGGGATAGAGAGGTTGTTACATGCAGAATAATCCATTTGATTTTTTAACACCTCGTGAAATCGCTGTCGAGGCAGTTTCGCCGTTTCATGCAAAAATTACCCTAGAGCCACTTGAACGTGGTTTTGGACATACACTAGGGAATACCTTGCGCAGGATATTATTATCCTCTATGCCTGGAGCAGCTATTGTAGAAGTAAAGATTGATGGTGTATTACACGAATACAGTGCAATTCCTGGTATTCAAGAAGATGTTGTTGAGATTTTATTAAATCTTAAAGGTGTCGCGATTAGATTACCTGGCCGTCAAGAAGTAACTTTAAAAATTAGCAAAAAGGGCCCTGGTATTGTCACTGCTGGCGATATTGAATTAGAGCACGATGTTGAAGTTGTTAACCCTAACCATGTCATTGCTAATTTGAATGAGAATGGTTCGCTTGAAATGACGATGAAAGTCATGTTAGGTAGAGGTTATCAGCCTGCTGTTGTTCGTTTACGTAAGACAGAAGGTAAAACAACCATTGGCGCTCTACAAATTGACGCTAGCTTTAGTCCTGTTAAACGTGTTGCATATGTCGTCGAAAATGCGCGTGTTGAACAACGTACTGACTTAGATAAATTAGTCATTGATTTAGAAACGAATGGTACGCTAGATCCAGAAGAAGCTATTCGCCGCTCTGCTACTATTTTACAACAACAGTTAGCTGCTTTTGTTGATTTACAATCAGCCCCATTGGCACAAGAAAAATCGTTACGCGAAGATGTGGTTAATCCCATATTTCAACGTCCAGTCGATGATTTGGAATTAACGGTGCGCTCCGCTAATTGTCTAAAGGCAGAAAATATTTTCTTTATCGGTGATCTTGTTCAGCGTACAGAAGCTGATCTTTTGAAAACACCTAATTTAGGTAAAAAATCCTTAACAGAAATTAAGAATGTGCTTGCTGCGCACGGCCTCGCTTTGGGAACAAAGATTGATGGATGGCGTGGACCAGCGGGCGATGAAGGCAAAAAGTAATTATTAAAAAGGTATATAGTTATGCGTCATGGTAATAGTGGTAAATCGCTTAGCCGTAATAGCAGCCATCGTAAAGCGATGTTTAAGAATATGATGGTGTCATTGCTGCGGCACGAATTAATCAAAACAACGCTGCCTAAGGCAAAAGAGTTACGACGATTCCTCGAACCGATGATTACACTAGGTAAAGAAGATACGTTGCATCGCCGTCGGATTGCTTATACGCGCTTGCGTGATAGAGATATTGTTCAAAAATTATTTGGCGATATCGGTCCTTTCTATAAAGAACGCCCAGGCGGCTATCTCCGCATTTTAAAATGTGATTTTCGCAAGGGTGACAACGCGCCTATGGCTATTGTTGAACTTGTCGGACGCCTGGATGAAAGCACTGCAGCTTAGAATTCGTTGAATCCTAGTGCGTGACAGGGCTAATCATTGTTGCTGCCACCGATGCTGGTGGAGTACGAGGGCGCTGAGTTGCAGTAACGGTTGCGTCTTCGTTTGATTGAGGAGCGCAGCCGGTTAACACAGATAGTATGGCTAGCGTAACGAGAGTAACAAGAGATAATCGCACGAGAATTCCTTTTCAATGAGTGATGTAACATTCATTTTAACACGGATAAAGCGTAAGAAAAATCACCCTTCTCTGGTGTTTACGTGTGGAGAAGAGTGGAAAATAGGTAAAACAAGTTGCGGCCGGTGGAGCATTAAAATATAATTCACCCCTTATTTTGGAGTGTCAGTAAATGTACGCAGTGATTTTAAGTGGCGGTAAGCAATATCGTGTTGAAGAGGGTGATGTTCTGAAGCTAGAAACTCTTCCTGAAGCAGTCGATGCCACAGTCAATTTTGATAAAATTTTAGCAGTCGGTGAAGGTGAAACAGTGAAGATTGGCCGTCCTTATTTGGATGGTTGTCAGGTAGCTGGAAAAGTCTTATCCCAAGGCCGGCATAAAAAAATTCATATTATTAAGTTTAAACGACGTAAGCATCATATGAAAACCCAAGGTCATAGACAGAACTACACTGAAGTAGAAATTACACAGATCAAGGCATAAGCCTTTCGAGGATTGAATAATGGCACATAAAAAAGCAGGCGGTAGTACACGAAATGGCCGCGACTCTAAGCCTAAATATCTCGGTATTAAGCGTTACGGTGGCCAGGTAGTTAAAGCTGGTGAAATTATCGTAAGACAACGTGGTACTAAATTTCATCCTGGAAAGTATGTAGGCATTGGTAAAGACCACACCTTATATGCCCTTAAGGCTGGAAGAGTGTTATTTGCTGTCAAAGGCAAGCTAAGCAAAAGTTGTGTTAGTATTTTGCCTGAATCCTCTACGGATGAAGCGGCTTAACAACACTCTTAATCAAGATTTAAAAAAAAGCCTCGCTTCTTTGATGCGAGGCTTTTTTGTATGGAGCAACGCCCTTGAGTATATTTAATGTGACCCTATCCTTATGAAATTCGTCGATGAAGCAAAAATCTATGTAGAAGCAGGTAAAGGTGGTAACGGTGCTTGTAGCTTTTTACGTTTGAAGTTTATGCCAGATGGCGGCCCAGATGGCGGTAATGGCGGTGACGGCGGTAGCATTTATTTACAAGCTGATGAAAGTTTGAACACACTCATTGATTACCGCTATATACACACTTACAGAGCTGAAAATGGGGAAAAGGGTGGTGGGAGCGATTGTACCGGAAAAAGCGGTAAGGACTCCATTTTGCGGGTTCCTGTGGGGACAATGGTCTATGATCAAGACACCGATGAACTAATTGCTGATTTAGCTCACCCTGGCCAAATGACTTGTATCGCCAAGGGCGGTCGTCATGGGGTAGGAAATGCGCGTTTTAAAAGCAGTGTAAACCGTTCTCCCAGACGTACTATTCCTGGCCAAGAAGGCGAAAAACGGAACCTACGACTTGAATTGAAGGTATTAGCGGATGTGGGCTTGGTAGGAATGCCTAACGCGGGCAAATCCACCTTAATCACCGCCATGTCTGCGGCTCGTCCAAAAGTCGCGGACTATCCTTTTACGACACTTTACCCGTACCTCGGTGTCGTGAGTGTTTCACGCTATCGGAGCTTTGTGATTGCTGATTTACCGGGCTTAATCGAGGGTGCGGCAGAGGGTGCCGGTCTTGGCATCCGCTTTTTGAAACATGTGGCGAGAACGGTTTTGTTGTTTCACGTCGTCGATGTCCAGCCAACAGATGGTAGTGATCCTATCAAAAATGTCGAAGTGATCACTGAAGAATTAAGTAAGTACAGTGAGGACTTACTAACGAAAGAGCGCTGGTTGGTCTTAAATAAAGTAGATTTACTGCCGCCTGATTCAGTAGAACAAGTATGCAAAGATATTGTGAAAGGGCTGGATTGGAAAGGGAAAGTATTTATTGTCTCAGGCTTAGCAAAACAGGGGCTAGATGATCTTGCAAAACGTGCTATGGCCTATTTGCAAAAACATCATGAGGGAATAGAGGAAGAAGATGAGGATTGGGAGAAATAGTTCCCATAACCTCGTAACATTGCCTATTCGTATTCCGTTAAAACCCCACTAGTCCCTTGCTATAAGTGACGCAGGGTTTACGACAGGAATGCACTACATTTATTTTCTTAAAGACAACCTTACTGATTCCACTGGTTCTTCAAGTGCAGAATTTAATTGGATTGCTTCTTTTTCTGTTGGTTTAATCAATTGTGCTGAATTTGTCAAAGGCATCTGTACATGCTGAGAAGATTTTTGTACCCCACATGTCTGCATAACCTGCATTGTTGAACTGGATGCTAACTGAGAAGCATTATTAGCTTCGATAAGTTGTTTCTCTTCCTCGCGTAGGATGTAATTATCTTTTACTTTAGCAGCTGGCAAAGCATATAAACCCCAAACAGTATTGGCTAGCGCAGCAACTGCGCCGCTTGCTATCGTCACCGGAGTCAAGGGAATCATGAATACAGCTGAATAAAACCCGATCGAATTACCCATATTATTATTAGAACGATCACCCTTTAACTTAGACCACACCCAAGATGCGCCCGCTGCTGGTAAGTAAAACGCTACCAAACCACAACTTTTATAGTTTTCAAGCAGCTGTCCTTTAGTTTGTTCAAAATTATTTGGTCCTTCATTCGTTTTTATTAACGATTGCATCTGTATTTCCTTATTTGTGTAATATATTTGGCCCAATATATATTTCTTGTTTGCCGTGATCAATATAATTCTTAGCAACATAAATCCTTTATGGATCATGTAGTGAAGAAAAGAAAGTTATCAGGATTTTTTTATAAAGCAAGATGGTGAGGTATGAGGTTGCTTAGGAATATTGAATTTTATCTAACACTACAAGGCCGCAAGGCGGCCGTAGTAATTTAGTTTTGTCAGAGATTAAATTTACGCTGATTTTTTCGCAGCTTCAGCAGTACTACCCATCTTCTTGATATGAGCGGTCAAACGGCTCTTATGGCGGGCAGCCTTATTCTTATGGATGATTCCTTTATTGACCATACGATCAATAATAGGGGTTGCTTCTTGCATAGCAGCTAAGGCAACTTTTTGATCACCTGTAGTAATAGAGGCAGTTACTTTTTTGATATAGGTGCGCAGCATAGAACGCATGCTAGCATTGTGTTGGCGATGTTTTTCAGCCTGACGAACACGTTTTTTCGCTTGCTTTGTATTAGCCAAGGGTAGTCTCCAAAATCTTTAATTTATCTGAGAAAGGCCATTCAAAAGAGCGCGTAATATGCCTGCTTTTTATCAGACTGTCAATTGCTCTGTGTATAAACCTACTATACGAACCTATTGTTATAAGGGTAAAATACGCTGTCAATCGGAATGGATAAAAAGTGAGCAAAACATTAGTTAAATCGACTTCAGTTGTGGTTAGTATCACCATGGTTTCACGGGTGTTTGGTTTTATCCGTGATATGGTAACGGCTAATTTATTTGGTGCGGGCATTGCCTTTGACGCTTTTTCGGTTGCCTTCAAGATTCCCAATTTTATGCGGCGATTGTTTGCAGAAGGGTCTTTTTCTCAAGCCTTTGTGCCAGTCCTTGCGGAATATCAAAAAAAGAAGACGAGGGAAGAATTACAAAATTTTATTAATGCCATGTGTGGAGCATTGGGATTAGCTCTGTTAGTCGTCACCATCATTGGCGTCATTGGTGCACCCATCATTGTCAAATTGTTTGCCCCTGGTTTTTCCCTTGATGGTCAACGTTTTGACCTCGCAGTTACCATGTTACGTATTAATTTTCCCTATTTGATGCTGATTTCACTCACGGCTTTTTCTGGTGCCGTATTAAATACTTATAGTAGATACTGGGTAGCGGCCTTTACCCCGGTGTTGTTGAATATTTCAATGATAGGTGCTGCTATCTGGTTGGCACCGCAATTTGCAACTCCTATTATCGCGCTATCTTGGGGCGTGTTTTTTGCTGGAATAATACAGCTTCTTTTTCAGATTCCTTTTTTAAAAAACTTACAGTTACTACCTTCCCCCACTATTAACTTTAAAGATCCGGGGGTGAAGAGAGTGCTTAAACTCATGGTACCGGCATTATTTGGAGTATCTGTAGGGCAGGTGAATTTGTTAGTGGATACGCTGTTTGCTTCTTTGTTGATGGTGGGAAGTGTTTCTTGGCTTTATTATTCTGATCGGTTAATGGAATTTCCACTCGGTGTTTTTGGTGTCGCGATTTCTACCGTTATTTTGCCACATTTATCACGCCACCACGCATCCGAATCCGCTGAATCCTTTTCCGGAACAATTGATTGGGCATTGCGAGCGGTTTTATTGGTGGGTATTCCTTCTGCTATTGTGCTCGCTATCATTTCTGGTCCTATGTTGAGTACGCTTTTTCAGCATGGGCATTTTAGTGGCAACGATGTCATGATGGCGCGAAAAAGTTTGATGGCTTTTGCTATGGGTATTGCGCCCTTTATGTTAGTTAAAATTTTAGCAGCGGGTTTTTATGCGAAGCAAGATATGCGCACACCCGTGCGTATTGGTGTTATCGCGATGGTTGCCAATATTTTATTAAATATTATATTAATTTGGCCATTAGCTCATGCAGGTATTGCACTCGCTACATCATTAGCAGCGCTTGTTAATACGGCTTTTCTATTTTATTTTTTACGTAAGCGTGGCTACTATCAACCGCGCGATGGTTGGAAGTTATTCATGATTCGCCTTTCGATAACAAATATGATTCTTGCTACGTGGCTATGGCTAGGGGCAGGAGATATTGAAACCTGGATAATACAAACCTCTCTTTGGCGCATTACTCACTTAGCTTTTTTATTAATTTCCTCTGTCGTTATGTATTTTATCTTGTTGTGGCTGACAGGAGTGCGGTTGCAGCATTTACTCATGCCATCGAAACAAGGTATCTAACTGTCGCTAGGTGAATTTTGGGGTGGGCCCTGCTTGTCCCTTTTCTTTACCCTGGGTTCGTTCTGAAACGGCACGGAGCAATCTCTCAAGTTCTCTCTGAACAGAGGAGTAAGTACTTTCATAATTCTCCATCGATTTTTGAAAACGGGTGATCTCTCTTTGTAGCTTTGCAATGTCTGCGTCGGTAGGTTTTGTCTCACTCTTATAGCCAGTGTGAATTTTTTCTAGTTCGGTTTTGAGCTGTTTATCTTCTTTTACTAAGTGTTCATATGATTCTGACAATTGGGCAATATTATTTGTTGCTTGAGTGGTATGTCCTCTATAGGTCACACCCAAGGTCTTAAAATCCTCAGGCGAAAATTTCGCGATCCCTGCATCGATGGCATCTCTTGTAGCAGCAAGAGCATTAGTATGGATGGTGTTTAACAGTGCATGTGCTCTAGCGACCTTGGCATCTAATACAATAAGTTTGTCTGCGTTTTCAATGCCATAAAGAGAGCGCATAATTTTAGTAGTGCTGCCCGTCACAAAGGGAATACTGTTTTTATTGATCTCGTTAGGTCGTACGGCTATGTCTGCCATGGCTTTTTCCTAATATTATTGTTATTTAATATAAGAATAACATACCTATTGTAAATAAAATTAAAGAACACTTAAGAGCTTTAAACTGCTTTAGTTTTCAAATAAATAGGAGCAAATGCCGTCGCTTGGATGAAATCAACCAAGCCTTCTTTGAGCAATTCGAGCATGGCAAGAAAGGTAACTACTATGCCTAAACGCCCCTCTTCAAGATTAAAAAGACTACTGAAAAGACAATGATCATTATTTTGTAAGGCACTCAGAATACAGGTCATTTTTTCACGGACAGATAATGTATCTAGTTGAATTTGATGACTGGTATTTAATTCAACACGTTTGAATAGATCCACAAGCGCCAGGAGGAGATCTTGTAGAGAAACTTGGGGTAGAGGTTTATCAACCGAAATTTGGCTACTATTTGCTTCTACCAGAAAGACATCCCGTTCTAGGCGGGGTAGTTTTTCTAAGTCTTCTGCAGCTTGTTTATAGCGTTCATATTCTTGTAGGCGACGAACTAGCTCGACCCGAGGATCTTCTTCGGTCGCATCCGCATTGACGATCACCGGCAACAGCATGCGGGATTTAATTTCAGCAAGGATGGCTGCCATGACTAAATATTCTGCGGCGAGCTCTAAGGATAATTCTTGCATGAATTCAATGTATTCCATGTATTGCTTGGTGACTGCAGCAATCGGAATATCTAGGATATCGATATTTTGCTTGCGAATAAGATACAATAAAAAATCTAGAGGACCTTCAAAAGCCTCTAGAAAAACTTTCATGGCATCGGGGGGAATATACAAATCTTTAGGTAAATCTATGATGGCTTGGCCTTTCACTGTTGCAAATGCAAAGGGCACGCTCATCAAAGGGGGGATTTCATCTAATAAGGATAAGGAGCTAGCCGCGGATTCGGATTCAGTCATCATAAATAGGCTTGCATTATCTCTCATTTAAAGTGATATATTACCCAAATTCATTCTATTTGCCCATGTTAAGATGATAAAAACACCAGAAATACAAAGAGCAGTGGCTATTTTACGCGCCGGGGGATTAGTGGCTTTTCCGACGGAGACGGTCTATGGCTTAGGAGCCGATGCAATGAATCCGGCTGCGATCCGGCAGATTTTTACGCTGAAAGAACGTCCTCATGATCATCCTTTAATTGTCCATTTAGCAAATATTGATCAGGTTGTCGATTGGGCCCGTGATATATCTCCACAAGCATTAATGTTAGCAAATGCGTTTTGGCCAGGGCCGCTCACCCTAATTTTAAAAAAGCGGCCCCATGTCTTAGATATCGTTACGGGGCAGCAAGAGACGGTAGGATTACGCATCCCGTCGCATCCTATTGCTCAAGCCTTATTGAGCCTCTTTGCTGGGGGTGTGGTGGCGCCGTCAGCGAATAAGTTTACTCATATTAGCCCCACCACGGCAGAAGCAGTGTACGAAGAGCTGGGGGATGCAGTGGATCTGATTTTGGATGGAGGTGCATGTTCCGTGGGGTTAGAATCGACCATTATCGATCTGAGTCGCGATAAGCCAATCATCTTGCGTCCTGGAATGATTACGACGGAGATGGTAAGGACTGTACTAGGCGTGCCAATTTTAACCGGGTCGCAAAAATCCTCATTAGTTCGTGCGCCTGGCATGCATCACTTGCATTATGCACCGGTTACAAGGACGCAGGTGATAGGCTCATCTGAGCTAATCAATTATTTAAAAACTCAACCTCGTGAAGAGTTACCTATAGCAGTCATGGTACATAGTTCTAGTTCTATTTTATTACCGGAAATTAAACAGATTCATTTTATAAAAATGCCAGCCAATGCGAACGCTTATGCGCACGCTCTTTATCACACCTTGCGTACATTAGATAATCAAGCTTTTAAACAAATAGTAGTTGAAAGCGTACCGCAAGGCCCAGGGTGGGATGCAATTCATGATCGGCTTGCGAAAGCGAGTGGTTCGCGCCTTTAAACTTAATCAATGAGGAAGATATGCAAAGCTCTCCATCCAGGCAAGATAATGCAAAAGAAGAAAATAAAATAAATGGTGCTCACCCTCCTACCATAAGAAGAAAAGACAATAGTTTATTTTCTTCTCCTTCACCTCAAGATATAAAGGCCAAAGAACTTCTCGAATATGTGATGAGTTCAAAGTTAGAAGCAGTCGAAACCCTATTGAAAGAATTGCAACAATCTCAACCCCAAATTTCTTTTGGTACGCTTAGGGCTTCCGGTAAAGAAAAAAATCAAAGACGCTGGTTAGCGATTAGTCCGCTAGAGTTTGCAGCGGGCGTTTCAGGTGATAGTAAGCTTGTGAGTTTATTACTAAGGTATATCTTAGATGAACATAAGGAACAAGCATTAGAGCAATTAAAAAGTGTAAGGTTAAAAGGAACAGAGCATGGAAGTTGTTTAGAGGATTATGCCTCTCTTATAGAGACATACTTTGTATACATCAATAATCTATTTCGCTGGAGTTATGATGAACTTGATACTCATTGGGTAAAAGAAATTGCTCCGCAACAAAAAAAGTTACCTCTTTATGGGTTAGAAAAATTATTTGGTATTAAGCCAGAGACGGTATCGGAAGAAGGATTAGAATCATTATTTAACTCATCTCTGTACTTTCCCCCTTACACCCATTCTCCTACATTCGGTGCCTTGTATAAAGGTGAATTTGAGGATGTTATATCATTAAAAAGTGCGTTCGGCAGGGATGTTTGTGTTGATTCCGAAAGATTAATCAACATAAATATAGAAAGTATGATTTTATTAGAAGAGATAATTAAGACATTAGAGAAATCTTTAGAGCCGACATTTACCCGCTTAAGAGGGTAAAATGATATCGACTTGAAGTGTCTTTAAAACCTTCTTACTTATTTATTCATTCACTAGGTAGAATATTAATATGATCACCCTCCGTAACCCCACTGAGACGCCACTCCTTATCGATGGTCCTGTAGGAAAATTAGAATTGCTGGTTAGTGTGACTCCTGAAGAAAAAAACAAGGCTTGGGGAATCATTTGTCATCCTCACCCTTTATTCGGCGGCACTATGCATAACAAAATTGTGACGACGTTGGCTAAAGCGTATCAAAACATGGGCGCTAATACAGTCCGTTTTAATTTTCGTGGAGTCATGCGTAGTGAAGGGCAATTTGATCAGGGGATAGGAGAGCTAGATGATTTATTAGCGGTCGTCAATTGGGTGAAGGAGCAATATCCGCAGCAAGAAGTTTGGCTTGCTGGGTTTTCATTCGGAGCATTTATTGCGGCGACCGCCGCAACTAAGCTAGATGTCAAAAAATTGATAACTGTCGCTCCGCCCGTGCAGAATTTTCCAATGCAAGCTTTGCCACCCATTTTATGTCCCTGGGTATTGGTGCAAGGGGAATTAGATGATGTAGTACCACCAAAAGAGGTATTAGCTTGGGCTGAAAGTCGTGATCCAACACCGGTTATATTACGCTTTCCTGAAGCTGGACATTTTTTTCATGGATTATTAGTGGAATTGCGAGTGAGAATTGAAGAGGCGTTTAAATAAGATTAAAAAAAACCTCTCCCCCAGTATTAGCTAGAGGAGAGGTCTTGAGAGTTAACTGCAGAAAGTAACAGCGTTATCTAAATCTAAATCTTTCAGAATGGAACTAAACTTCAACGTTTTTGCTTTAGGACAGAAAGAAGAAGTAGATCCTTCATATTCAACATTCAATACTGCCTTATTAGCGCTTATGAATGGCTTAAGCGTATCGCATTCATCATATTCGAAGCATTGTTCATTGATAGCGAAGTCAAAAACAGAAACTAAATCTTTAACTTGATCAATGTCATTTTTCAATGCTGCGGAAAGGCCACGTGCATGTGCTGCGTTAGCTAAGTAAGTATTGTAAGCAATTTGGTTTGCTGCAGTAAGTGGAAAACCGGTTTTATTGCTGTAACCATCCACGTTATCAAATTCAACTGCGTCAAAGCCTTTCGTCTTACACATATCCAAACGAGCTTCCATGATAGGACCAAGAATGGAAATTTGACGAATATCTAACCATGCTTCACCTGGCCAGCCATTGCTTGAGCCTTTGACTGAAGCTGGGAATGAGCTAGCATCAGACCGCCAATCTTCCCATGATCCTGCGCTAATGTAGCAAATTGCTTTACTACCTGCAGCGTGAATGGAAGCAACGGTGCTGGCAGTCGTTGAAAAGCCGTCAATGTCATACAAGCCCGCTTTGATTTTGAGATCTGGGTTTGATGTCAGAACGTAATTCCACGTTGTACCAACAGCGATAGGGCCAGTTGGAGGAGTTGGTGGGTTAACCGGTCCGCTGCAGCTAGAGTTTGCATTATAAGTTAAGCTTGCTTTGGTACCAGTTGTTGTGACATTGCTTGAGCTCACAATTTGATATAAATAATCTAATGTGCCAGCGCAATCCATGGCTTTATTAACGTTCACATCACTTCTGTTAAATGTCCAAGTAACAACATTGTTGGTATTAGTGAAGGTCACGTCTTTAACTTTTTGCCATGAGGTACTTGCAGCTACATAACTATATAAGCTGGTACCTTCAAGTTTAAACTCAGCGCCTAACCCACCTTGTGCATAGCCTGAGCTCGCATTATGGTTCGTATCTAAAAATACGCGATACGTTTGTTGCGGGTTAGAAACTTTATAAGAGAACGTGAATTGGTCTGTTGTGGATGAAGCATTGAGATTGGTAATTGTATTCTCAGTACCACCGCCACCTCCACCACCACCACAATTACTACCAAGCGCTAATTTATAATCAAGTGCTTGGCTGACATCACCGGTATTATTATCGCCAGCGCGGAAGACGACTTTAATAGGCGTGTTGCAAACAAGGTTAGATCCGATAGCAGATAAAGGCATGGTCCATTGGTACAAGCCTGCAGAGTGACTGTAAGTAATGTCTTGCATTTTCGACCATTTCCAACCCGTGCCGCCCGATTGTTTATAGAGGGTTTTATTTTCAATTAATCTATCAGCACCAATACCGCTTATGTAATACCCATTTGCGCTATTTAAATCGGTATCGATATAAACTTGGTAGTAAGGAAATGATTTATTTTCAGTAAAACTAAAATAAATATTTTTTTCGTCATTCGTGATTTTTGGTGCGGTGAGAGCCGCATAAGAAGTTGAAAGGCCGAAGATTGTAATTAATAACATCCAGTATCGCACAAATTGTTTAATTGTTTGCTGCATATAATCACCTTTTTTGAGTTAATTCCTTTAAGTTTGATAGTTAGCATCAATTTATTAAAGAGTCAACTAATGGTAAGGTGATTTATTCTCGCTTTTAGCCTCCTAAACGACGTGAAGAAGGAGAGTTTTGCTCGTGTGCTAATTCTTCAACATTTTTAATATTGGCACGATTGAATCGAATTTCGGTAGGGGGAAATCTATCGGGGTTTCTTTCTATTAACGCTGTCAATGCATCGGCACGTTTAGTCGTAATTTTCTTATCCACATCAGGATAATCTGATTTATTAATAAATGCGTAATTTTGAGATTTACAATAAAGAAGTATGGCTTCAGCATAAGCTGGGTTAAAGGCGGCAGATAGAATGACAGGTGCGTTATTTTTTTGTCGATATCCTTCTACCTGTTGTCTAGCAATGTTAATTAACTTATCACTGGGAAGTTTCTTTTGTCCGACCCAATCGGATTTGGCATACATATTTGCTTGATAGGATTGATTATATGCCTCAAAAATTTTATTGACTGTAGAATTATCTACATTTATTGGCATTGCATCTCGAATATCTTGTTTCTTTATTTCTCTGTTATTGTTTTTTGCATATTGTTGAATAGTATTAAATAGGTTTTTTATCGTTTCATCTGGCTCAGAGATAGCATTTTTCACCAATGCTTGCTTAAAAAACTCAAACGCATCTAAACT
>Ga0207085_1007_pt3 | contig 38489 bp, 29 predicted proteins | sample Alteio_BWMinHeat_53_FD_153542 | JGI IMG/M metagenome (GOLD analysis project Ga0207085, IMG submission 153542) | Enriched cells from forest soil in Barre Woods Harvard Forest LTER site, Petersham, Massachusetts, United States -... | ecosystem: Environmental > Terrestrial > Soil > Temperate forest >...
GGCGGTAACGCGGCTGGATGCAACCGGAGTTTCCGGCAGAGGTTTTATGCCAGCTAAGGTGATGGGCTGACGCAATGTATTCTGCGTGTCAATAATGAGTGCCCCACGAAGCGGAAACTGCTGTGCCGGCAGTTGCCTTGATTGGATAGGAGGCAGGAGTTTCGGATCGCCCTCGGGCGCACCGCCGAGAACCCAGGCGGCAACAATCAGCAATTCTTCCTGGCTCAGGCCATCATCCGGAGCAAATTCTCCAAATCCTTTTACCGCGCCCCAGGGCGGCATCTGACGGCTCAAAACCTGCTGCTTGATATCGACGGCCCAAGGCCGCACCTCTTGATAGCTAGTCAAAGGGATGGATGCATCGGAAGCATGACACGCCATGCACCTCTTAGCGAAGATGCGGGAGATATCGCGCGTATAGGTGAGTTTGGTTGTGATGATGTCGTGCGCGAAGAGTGATGTTGCGGCCGCCAGGGACAACGAGGCTGCTATGAATCGACGGCCGAGCACCGGTTCCAGTATACTTAGGAAAGTTTTCAATAGCGAAATTTTGGCTCGGAGCGAATCCTCAGTGAAGCAGCTGGTTTTTCTCTCGTTACCCGGCATGTTTGCCCTCACACTCTTGGGGCAGACAGAGCCGCCGACCTTCTCTCAGGATGTGGCTCCTATTCTGCAACAGCACTGTCAGACGTGTCACCGGCCGGGTGAAGCCGGGCCGTTTTCGATGCTTACCTACAAAGAGACGCGCCCTTGGGCTGCTGCGATCAAAGAAGCTATCAGAAACGGAAAAATGCCGCCTTGGTTCGCCGATCCCCACTACGGCAAATTTACTAACGGCAACACCTTGAGTAAGGCCGAAATCAGGACAATATCGGACTGGGTAGATGCAAAAGCGCCGGAAGGGGACACGAAGGATCTTCCGCCGCCAGTGCAGTGGGTGGAAGGCTGGCAGATCGGCAATCCCGATCTGATCATCGAACTGCCCAAAAAGTTTGAGATTCCAGCCTCGGGTGTAATCGATTACCAACATGTCATCGTACCGACCGGCTTCACGGAAGATAAGTGGATCCAAGCGGCGGAGGTGCGGCCGACGCATCGCGCGGTTGTTCACCACATTATCGCGTTTGTCCGCGAACCTAAGTCAAACTGGTTCCGGGATCAGCAGCCCTTCCAGTTTTTTGTCGCTCCGCCAGTGAAGACGAAAGAGGAGCCCGATACCAGCGCTCTACCTAGCGATTTTCTGGTGGGCTACGCTCCGGGGCAGCCGGCCGAGATTCTCCAGCCCGGCCAGGCGAAGCTGATCAAGGCTGGTTCCGATATCGTGTTTCAAGTCCACTACACGCCAAACGGTACAGCGACCACGGACCAAACAAAGCTGGGTATTGTTTTTGCCAAAACACCCCCGAAAGAGCGGGTGCTTACGTTGTCGGCAACAAACGGAACGTTCAAAATTCCGCCGAGCGACCCGAACTATCGCGTGGATTCAAGCTTTGAAGTGGGAGCAGAGGTGAAGCTCAGCGGCCTTCATCCGCACATGCACGGACGCGGAAAGGATTTTGAATACCGGCTGGTATACCCAACGAACGAGACGCAGGTGATTCTTAGCGTGCCGCACTACAACTGGCACTGGCAGAATTGGTATACGCTGCGCGAGCCCATTGTGCTTCCGAAAGGAACAAAAATCGAGTGCACAGCACATTTTGACAACTCGGCCAATAATCCGGATAACGCGGATCCAAGGAAAGAAGTGACGTGGGGCGAACAGAGTTGGGATGAAATGATGGTGGGCTTCTTCAATCTGGTTTTCGATGCCAATATGCCTGTGCAGCAGCTCTTCGCAAAGAAAACTGCCGCAGCCATCGCCAGCAATTAAGATCGTTAATAAATGCGAATCGGATCCGCTGCTTTCGTCTTCGTGGTTGCAGCGCTACTGGCGGGTATCGCCTTCGCTCAGTCGGACAAACATGCACGCAAACAACTGCTGGCTATCGGTGAAGAGAAGGGCTATCGGCATGAGGCGGTCTCTCATGCGCTCGCCACTATTGAGCGCCTTGGGCACGAGTCGGGAATGTGGGACACGTTCATTCGAACCGACACGGAAGCTTTGACAAAGAAAAAGCTCGAATACAACGCCAAAAACTTGAGCGATTTCGATGCGGTTCTGTTCTATACGGGTGGGACGCTCGAAATGGACGATCAGCAGAAGCGCGATTTCGTCTCGTTTGTCCACGATGACGGAAAGGGCTTCATCGGCGTACACAGCGCCACCATCACGTTTACCGACTGGCCCGAATACGGTGACCTGATCGGCGGCTATTTTGACGAGCATCCGTGGGGAACGTTCCAAGCGCCGATCCTGGTGGAAGATCCATCCTTCCCCGGCATGTCGCAGTGGCCGCTTTCGTTCAACATGCGCGATGAGGTCTATCAAATGAAGAACTTCTCGCGCGACAAATGCCGGGTGCTGATGCGTCTGGATGCAACCAAACTCGATTTGAACAGCCCTAAAGTGCACCGGGCTGATCACGACTTCGCCGTCACTTGGGCAAAAACCTACGGCAAGGGCCGAGTTTTCTATTCAACTCTCGGCCATGTCTCCGAGAATTGGGACCGGCCGGATTTTCAACAGATGTGGATCCAGGGCATCGCGTGGGCGCTTGGCGTCTCCGACGCCGACATCACTCCGAGGCGGGCACCGAAATGAAAATGACCCGTAGAGCGTTTGCGCAAGCAGCGAGCGCGGGAATGCTGAGTGCTGCCAGGCCTGCACCCGCTGCAACGCGCCTCAGGATTGGTGTCGGGACGTTTTCATATCATAATCTTTCTATTGACGACATGCTTTTGCAGTTGAAAGCGCTGCAGATCAACGAAATCGAGATGTCCCGGGGCGAGTTCATGTTGATGAAACCGCCGACGCCCGAGATGTGCCAGGAAGCGCGGGGAAAATTCGATCGTGCCGGGATTCGTTGCGTGTCGTACTATACGGCAACTCTTAAGACCAATGCCGATCTCGATTATGCCGTCCGTTATGCGCGTTTGCTGGGAGCCGGTAACGTTTCCGGGGACGCAACCGGCGCGATCCTTGACGCCATCGACAAGCGCTTTCAAGCGGAAGGCCTTACTTTCGGCATTCACAATCACTGGTTTCCGCAGAAGTTTGCCTATGAAAGCGTCGGGGATGTTCTAGCTGCAATCTCCGGGCGTTCGAAAGCCATGGGAGCAACGCTCGACGTAGGACAGATGGCTGCTTGCGGACACGATCCGGTTGATGCCGTTCGACGTCTTGCGCCTTACTTGAAAGTTGTTCACCTAAAGGACGTACAAGGGGCGGGGGCCGAGCACAACGTCCTGTTGGGCGAAGGTGTTGCGAAAATTCCAGCCGTCATGCAGGAACTCAAACAAATAGCGTTCCCTGGACTCGTCGCCATCGAATACGAAAAAGAAGGCGACGTGAACGAAGATATGCGCCGGGAAGTTGAATACGCGCGCAGACTCGCGTGAGCTCTTCTGGGTGGAAGTCGTCTCGCAGTAATCTGTTCATACAGATGAGTAAATTCTTTTTGTGCTTGTGCCTTTCGGCCTGGCTATCGCCTGCTAGCCGTGTGTTCGCAGCGGAGGATCGGCGATATGTCATTGCCGATGAAGATGCTTCTGGCCCGGCGGGCTCCGACATGATGGCGCTGCTTGTTTTTCTGCAGTCGCCGCAAGTCAATTTGTTGGGAATCACGGTAGTGACAGGCGATGCGTGGCGCGACGAAGAAGTAGCGCATACTCTACGCCTTCTTGAATTAATCGGGCGAACCGACGTGAAGGTATACGCCGGCGCGGAATATCCTTTGGTGCGAACTCAGCATGAAACTCTGATCTGCGAACAGATATACGGCAAAGTAGCGAATTGGAAGGGAGCTTGGAGAGCGGGCAGTCACGCAGCCGAAGTGATTCCCAATCTTCCTGAAGGTGCACCAGCCAAGAAGGCTGAGGAAGAGGATGCGCCTCATTTCATGATTCGTATGGTCCACAAATATCCGCATGAGGTTACAATCTACGGCGCGGGTCCCATGACAAACATCGCATTGGCGATTCGGCTGGATCCTCACTTCGCAGAACTTGCAAGAGAACTCGTGGTAATGGGCGGGGGCCTGAATCCGCAAACCAATGACCAGGAATTCACGGACAATCCACGTCACGAATTTAATTATTGGTTCGATCCGGAAGCAGCTAGCATCACCCTGCGTGCTGCTTGGGCCAAGATCACAGACACGACGGTGGACGCATCCCTCCTGGTCAAGCCGACGGAAGAGATGTTCACCAATTGGTCTCGGCTAAATAGCGCTGCCGCCAGATATCTCACGAAATATACGACGCATCCGTTGAGTTCCTATCTCTGGGACGAATTAGCGGCTGCCGTTTGGCTCGAGCCGGCCATCGTCACGAGTGAGCGCGAAGTTTATATGGATGTGGATACCTCTCATGGCCCGGCGTATGGCGATACCTTGACTTGGAATGAGATCGACAAACCCGCTTTCGCTGTCCGAAAAGTTCATGCGCAAGTGAGTGTCGACGCCGGGCGACTTGAAAAGAAACTGACGGAGCTGCTATCGAGTCCGGCTCCGGGCGAAACGCATCCGCTTATGTAATAAGTGCGAAAGCGACGGTGCGCTGCTTTAATAAGATGAGGACGCACTGTGTCGAAGAGGCCGGATAACTCAACTTCCGCGCGAAGCTCGAAAGTCGGCATCAAAGAAATCGCAGCCAAGCTAAACGTTTCGATCGGCACCGTGGACCGCGCGCTGCACGGGCGGCCCGGAATTAACCCCGCAACCGCGGCGAAGATCCTAAAAACGGCAGAGGCATTGGGCTATAAGCCAAATTTGGCCGCTCGGCTTCTGAAGCTAAATCGGCGGATGGTTGTCTCTGTTCATTTGCCGCGCCAGATCGCCGAGTTCTTTGATCTGGTCCGCAGTTCGATTCAAGAAGCAGCTCGCCCTTTCCATTCCACCGTCGAATTGCAGTTCCGCGACTACCCTACTTTGGAGGAAGGCGACGTAGACGCGCTAGAAGGCGCGCTGGCACAAGGCGTGGACGGAATTATTCTCACGCCGGGAAATCCAGGGCAACTAAAGCCGCTGATCGCAAAGGCCTGGCGCCGCGGTATTCCCGTCGTATGCGTTGCAACCGACGCCCCGCACACAGATCGATTGACCAGCATATCTACGGATCCCCATGTCGGCGGAAGCATGGCTGCTGAGCTGCTTACCCGTTCTGTCAGGGATCCTGGGCCGGTCCTGGTGATCACCGGAAATATGCGGGTGGTGGACCATACCGAGAAACTACGAGGGTTTGCCGAGCGGCTTTCGTTGATGCGCAGCCCGCTGCAGCTTGTGCCGGTGCTTGAGACACACGATCAGCCGGCGGAGGCGAACCGTTTGACGCGCGACGCGCTGACACGCTATACAGCTCTCAGCGCTGTTTACGTAACCACGGCGAACTCACTCTCTGTCCTAAAGGTATTGAAGGAGACCGGCCACCTGGGCCGGGTGGCCGTGATCACGACTGACCTCTTTCCGGAGTTGGCCGCTTACATTCGGCGAGGCGAGGTTCTTGCAACCATTTATCAGCGCCCGCAAGCGCAGGGCCGTATTGCATTTGAGACGCTTTACCGCTATCTGACTGAACGCATCCTTCCTCCGCGGAGCTATCCACTGCCGCCGCACTTTGTTATGCAGAGCAATCTCGATTTGTTTTTGGAGATTATGCAGGCGGCGCACGACCGGCCTAGTCACTTATCGTCTGCGGCCGATCTAGCGGGATAGCCGAGCTGAACAGGTGGTGCCGATGGCAACGATTTCACCAGATCATATTGCTGCTTCGCCAACTGTGTCTGTCCTTCCTGCGTGTAGAGTTGAGCGAGGCGATAGTGAGCAGCCTTCAGGCCGGGCTGCTGCGACACAGCTAGTACAAATTCGGCAATTGCCTTTTTCGGATGCCCTTGCTGCTGGTAAATCCAGCCGAGTCGATAATGCGCGTCTGCGAATTCCGGCTGGAGGATGACAGCGCGACGAAGGAGGGTCTCGGCTTCTAGGGCGTTCTTCGACTGCATTTCCCGATCACCTTCCTCCGGCAAAAGGCTGCGCGCATAAAAATAGAGTGCCGATGCATTGTTTGGATAACGTGTGGCAAATCCTTTCAACCGCTCCCGCACTTGGACGGAGAGGTTCGGCGAAACGTCGATCATATTGCCGAGGAAGGCAAGAGCGCGCGGGTCGGCGGGGTCCCGGTCGACCGCACGGCAAAGAGTCTCAACAGCATCGTCGTACTGCCCGGTCGAGTATTGCGCGATGCCCAAACCAACCAGGACGCGGGCAGATGTTGGGAAATGCGATGCCGCATAGGAGAAGACCTCCACGGCCTGCTGGTAACCGTGATATTTGAGCAGCTCCGATCCGAATGCAAACAGATTGGGTTCGTTCGGATCGGCTGTGGCGGCGGTGCGATATTCGACGGCCGCATTTTTAAAATCTCCTTCAGCCTCCAGACACTCCGCGAGAGCACGATGCAAAGCAGGGCGGTCTTCCTTCGCTAAGGCAGCCCGCACAATTGCTTCGGCCTCCTTGGCGTGTCCGGCTTGTAACTCCGCCTCCGCCCGTTCGACGGTAGGCGAACCGTCAGACTGAACGACCGAAGACTCCGAGGCCCGGCATAATACGCATGCGACTAAAAGAACGGAAGCCCGGCGCTTACCAGTAGAACTTAAGAGCGAATTGCAGCTCCCTGGCATCGTTTGGATTATCGCGCGTACTGGTAATCTGTCCAAAATTAACGGTATTCAGATAATTCGTGCTCGTCGGTAGCGCGAAGTTCGGCGTGTTCGAAAGGTGAACGATTCTGCACGAAATTCGAAGCGCTTTGACTCGCTGATCGGGAAACTCTTGAACAGCGAGAAATCGAGACGGCGGTATGCCGGACCATACACCTGTCCCTGGCCGCCGCCCAGAGGCAGAAGACTTGCTTGCCCGACGGCGGTGACTGACGCCGGGGTGGCGAAAGCGGCCGCGTTGTAGAAGTGGGAAACGCTTTGGTTCGCGTAGGGGTCCTGCCCGCTGACACCCAGAGCGTAGCAGCCTGTTCCAGCGCCGGTGGAGGTTGCACAGCCAATTGTTTGCGGTTGGCCGCTATCTACAGTCAGGATCCAATTCATGCTCCAGTTTCCGAATAGAGCTTGAACAACGGGGTTGGTTTTACTGAGATAGGGCTTTCCTTTTCCGACCGGTAGCTCGTAGGTTCCGCTGCCGGTGAATGCATTGCGAATATCAAATGCAGCCGGGCCATAATCCGCCTGAATTCCAACGATTCCCGGCGCACGATAACCTTGCACGCCACCGCCATTCAGCGAATCTCCAGCGTCGGTTAAAGATTTCTGAAATGCATAGGTGACTAAGAACGTGAGACCACTCGCGTAGCGCTTTTCTAATCGAGCCTGGAGCGCGTTGTAGGTTGATACGCCAATCGTATCGAGGTAGGGTGAGCCGCGCGAGAAGTCCGGGAAGGGCACGTAGTTTTGGGGATTTGCGGTAACGGGCAGCAGAATTGATTGTTGGTTTGTACCGGGGAACGTTTCGAGATGGCGTGAAAGTCCGCCGACGTAGCCTAACTGCATCGACAAAGTGCGGGTTAACTGCGTTTCAAGGGTGAAGTTATAGTTTTCGTAGTACGGCGTTTTGTAATGCAGTTGAATACCGCGCAGGGCAAGGCCATTTGCGTCGACATCTGTTGGGTTCAGTGGGATCGCCGTGAGTCCTGTTTCCAGGGTTGCGTAGCTTCCGTTGCTGTATTGAATGGGAGTTGCCGGATTCGGCGCAGGGAAGCTGAACGAGTATTGAAACGGGTAGTTATAACCGAGCGAGGGGTAGCCCCCACGGTTTTCAAAGGCGCCGTAGTAAATTCCGTATCCTGCGCGGACCACAACTCGGCTGGTCGGTTGAAACGCGATTCCGATGCGCGGTGCGAAGTTATGATCCTGAACCGACGTTACCCCTGAGCCGTATTGATTTGTGTAAACAAGATTGATGCCGGACTGCTGCAGAAGCTGAACAAAGGAGGCAGAGAGGGCCGGGTTGTCCTTTCGGGAAGACGGGATGATAAATTCCGCGTTCTGAAACGGAGTACCGGGTACGAAGTTGGCCTGCGCGTCGTACGTCTCGCCGGTAGGGCTGAACCATTCGTAGCGAAGACCGAGATTGAGCGTAAGTCTCTTCGAAACCTTCCAATCGTCCTGGAAAAATCCACCCCAGTACGAACGCTTCGAAGCGACGCCACCGAAGTTCGAGACACCAACGGAATCCGACCCGCCGACCAAGTTGGGACCGCCGACCGTCGAACCCATCGGGGTCAATAACATTTGGGTCAGGCCCGTGCTGCCGTCCGTAATGCCCGGGACGGAGGTATATGTCCCATTGAAATCGAATGCCCCGCGCGAAAACGGGGGGGCGATCCAGGGGAATTTGATGTTTTGGTATTCCACACCGCCTTTGAAACTGTGTGCGCCATAGATCTTTGTCAGGTTTTCGGTGAGTTGAATGGTATTGCTGTAGCGATCGCTCACCAACCATTCAGACGCCCCAAGATTCGTGAGGTTACCCAAGCTGATGAAAGGCAAGCCACCGTTGCCGGGTGTTTGGAGCACACCGGGTATGCCATATTGCTCCGGTATGTTTGAGGTGTCGCTACCGTAGGGTTGCTGGCGAATTGTATGCTCACGATTGAAACCGGCACGAGCTTCGTTCACCAGAGTGCTGTTGAAGGTGTGGGTATAGCTGAGAGCGGCGCCCTGTGTATCCGAGGCTTGGTCTCCCTGGCCAAAACCTCCGCCGTCCGCAGGTCCAGTAAACGGCCCTGGAAACACCGATGGGCTGTGCGAATAGCTGTAGCGCACGAAGACCAGGTCTTTATCCGAAAAATATTGATCCAGTCTTATGTCGAAAGCATTCACATCAGTGGTGTTCTTCCGGTTGACGCTGAAGTTGTTGAGTAGACCAGACTGGGTGGGCGAGGGATACAGCGCAAGCAATTTGAGGGCGTTGGGATCGAGGCGGCTCGCGGGAATGATATTTCCTGGGAACGGCTGCCGAACGTAGCTACCGTCGGCAAGTTGCTGCGTCGTTGCCGGGTCAAACACGGTTCCCGCGGGAAATGTTCTGCCTATTGCATCGGTGTAGGCGCCAGTCTGGAGCCCGATGAGGTCCGAGAAATTCGTAAAGCCGCTATCGCGTTCAAACGCAGTGGGAACGGTTGCGGTCTGAGGTGCAGCCTGCCGGATTCGCGTCCCCTCATAATCGCCGAACAAGAAAGTCTTGTTGCGGACGATACGTCCGCCAGCGGTAACGCCGAACTGGTTCTGACGGTACTCTCCTTTCTGGGTTCCGTTGGCATTTTGAAAAAAATCGGCGGCATCCAAGGCGTCATTTCGAAGGAACTCCCAACCGCTGCCGTGGAAGCTATTGGTACCGGATTTTAGAGTTGCGTTCAGCACCGCTCCTCCCGCGCGTCCAAACTCAGCGCTGAAGCTGCTGGTTTGCAGGTTGAACTCGGCGATTGCGTCTACGGGAGGCTTGATAACGAAACTCGCGCTGGCGAGAAAATCGACATCGCTTGTATTGTTGTCGATACCGTCGAGCAGGTAGTTGTTTTGAGCTGGGCGCGCGCCATTGGCGGTGAATTGCCCGGCCGCGTTCTGCCCTCTGCCTTCTTCCTGCGCTTGCGTAACGCCGGCGGCAAGCCGGGCAAGGAAAGTGTAATTTCGCCCGTTCAACGGCAAATTGTTAATTTCGCGGCTCTGTACGACCTGGCTTACGGAAGCATTTTCGCTTTGAAGAACCGGCGCGGCGGCCGTCACCTCAACGGTGCTGGTGACCTGGCCTGGCTGCAATGTGAAATCAATGACAGCTTGCTGCTGAATGTGGAGTTCAACACCTTCGCGGCGTTGTCCCTCAAAGCCGGTTGACTTCACCTCGACGGAATACCGGCCGATGCGAAGCGGCGTGAATGTGTATTCGCCTGAGTTAGTGGTCGTGGTGGTGAGAGACTGCGCAGTCTCTTGGTTAGTAAGCGTGACGCTCGCGTTCGGCAGAACGGCGCCGCTTGCGTCGTGGACAGTACCGAGGATGGTGCCGGTATCGACCTGCGCGGTAAGCAACGGCGCCAGAGCGGCGACGAGCAAACATGGCAAGAGATTATTGATGGACGCGCGCGCAACCGCGCCCTTTGCGCTTTGGATGAACTCGCGCACAACAGACTCGCCTCCCGCGGCCAAGTCCGCTGAGCTCCTCTTTTGTTTGGTGCCGCGACCGGCGGCTTGTGCGCTTTTGATGAACCTCAACATGGCTGGCCCTCGAAATCCTTATTTGGGTGGATGCTATCACCAAGGTGATTTTCTGTCAACGTACACGGTCCATTTTGTCGCGTAATTTTACAAGTTAACAGTATTTTTTCGTATAACGTGCGCTTGAAAAGGATGTTGATGCGTGGTTTAATCGGTAAGGTACACGGTCCAAGCGAGGCCGGCTGTTAACTGTCAGACGCAGGCCAGCAAGAATGCGGCCCAGATAGATATGCCCGATCCCCCACAACTTGTACTCCCCGCCGCTCCGGAAACTGCGGAAGGTCCGGTGGTCGCTTGGGAAGAACCGGTAACCATCGAGACCTATGAACCGCAACGGCCGGATCGCAATCCCATGTTTCTGGAGAACCGGGTGTACCAGGGGAGTAGCGGCAAGGTATATCCATTGCCATTCATCGAGCGGATCGCACAGCAGAGCAAGCCGCGGATGTGGCGCGCCGTTCACATTGAAAATGAGTTTCTGCGCATCATGATTCTGCCGGAGCTCGGCGGCCGGATACACATCGGATTGGACAAGGGCAACGGGTACGATTTTTTCTATCGACAGAACGTGATTAAACCTGCGCTGGTCGGCTTGGCGGGGCCATGGGCATCGGGCGGTGTCGAGTTCAATTGGCCGCAGCACCATCGTCCCGCCACTTATATGCCGACGGAAACCCACATCGAGCGGGATGCAGACGGGTCAGTAACGGTGTGGTGCAGCGATCACGATCCTTTTCAACGGATGCACGGAGCCCATGGCGTTTGCCTCCATCCGGGCAAGGCGGTGCTTGAGCTGAAAGTTCGCCTCTACAACCGGACGCCATTTACGCAGACATTCCTGTGGTGGGCGAACGCGGCAACGCGAGTCCACGAATTCTATCAGTCGTTTTTCCCCCCGGACGTACACTTCGTCGCCGACCATGCGAAGCGCGCCACCAGCATGTATCCGCTGTGCACGGGCAGTTACTACGGAATTGATTACGGAAAACGAGCGCTGGAGGGCACGCCTCCAGAACAGATCCCTCCGGCGTTTGTGCCGCCTGGAACGTATGCTCCAAACGATCTGCGCTGGTATGCGAACATTCCCGTTCCGACGAGTTATATGGGGATCGGTTCGGAAGCAGATTTTCTAGGAGGCTACGACCACCGTCGGCGGGCGGGTGTGATCCATGTCGCGAACCATCGCATCGCACCTGGCAAAAAGCAATGGACATGGGGCAATCACGAATTCGGCTATTCATGGGACCGCCAGCTTACGGATGCCGATGGACCCTACATTGAACTGATGTCGGGTGTGTATACGGATAATCAGCCTGACTTTTCCTTCCTGGCGCCGGGGGAAACGAAAACCTTCAGCCAGTATTGGTACCCGATTCAGGAGATTGGAATTGCGCACGCGGCAAATGTGAAAGGCGCTTGCCACGTAGAAGCAAACGGCGGGAATCAGTTGCGCGTAGCATTTTATTTGACCGAAGAAATGCGTGCGGTTCGCGTCGCGGCACTCCTGGAGGAAGGCGAGAACCACGGCCGCGATTTTGACTGGGTCGGAGATGCCGGCCCCGGACGCGCCATCGACCTCACGTTGAATCTGCAGGGCGAGAGTTTACCGGAACGCTACACGGTGCTCATCTCAGATCCCAACGGCAAAGAGATCCTTCGATATTCCCCGCCATCTGCGCAGCGAAATCAGGCACCTCCGCGTACGGCTTCAGAGCCGCCTATTCCCTCCGAGGTCAAAAGCCTGGAAGAGTTGTTCTTGATTGGGCAGCACCTGGAGCAATACAGGCACGCAACCAGGGATCCGATTGATTACTGGAGAGAAGCGTTGCGCCGCGACCCGGGTGAGAGCCGCTGTCAGGAAAAACTCGCGCTTTGGCATCTCCGGCAGGGAGAATTTGCCGAAGCGGAGACGCATCTGCTGGCTGCTGTTAGACGGATTACCGCGTTTAACGACAACCCGGCAAGCGGAAGCGTGTTCTATCACCTTGGTATCGTGCGGGGATTTCTCGGACACCACAAAGAGGCATATGACGCTCTGTACAAATCCATTTGGAACTCTGAATTCCGCAGTCCGGGATATCACGCGTTAGCAGAAATTGACGCGATTGAAGGGCGTTTCGGAGAGGCGCTTGCGCATCTGGACAATGCGCTACGCACCAACATGGACAATTTGCGGGCGCGCAATCTGAAAGCTGTTCTCCTGAGTAAGCTGGGGCGGCAGACAGAAGCGACGCGTGCAATTGCGCAGAACCTGGAACTTGCTCCCACCGACCCCTGGGCGAAGTACCTTTCGAGCGGAAGAATTTCGAGCGACAATCAGACGCTTCTCGACCTTGTTTTCGACTATTGGCGCGCGGGAATGTTCGAGGAGGCGATCGCTGTTGGTCAACAGGCGGATTTTGGAGCTGATGATGGCAGCCTGCCGATCGTCTATTACACGCTGGCGTTTTTCTGCAACCGGCTAGGCCGCCAGACGGAAACGGAAGGTTGGCTGAAGAAGGCGCACAACGCATCTCCTGAATTTTGTTTTCCCAGCCGGCTGGAAGAGCTGCTGGTTCTTCAGTGGGCAATAGAGCACGATGGCTCCGACGGGCGCGCACATTATTATCTGGGCAATCTGTACTACGACAAAAGGCGTTACGAAGAGGCGATCGCCAACTGGGAAGCTGCAGTCCAAGGCGAGAATGCACTGTCAACCGCATGGCGGAATCTGGGCATCGCGTTTTTCAATGTGAGAGGCGATGTTGCGCGGGCAGGAAAGGCATTCGATGAAGCGTTTGCACGTGACCATAGCGATGCTCGCGTCTTCTTCGAGCGAGACCAGCTATGGAAGCGCATCGGAGTTCCCCAGATTGAGCGATTGCGCGAGTTGGAGCATTACGCCGAGCTGGTGAACAAGCGGGATGATCTTTCGATTGAGCTGATCGCGCTTCTGAATCAAAGCGGACAGCATGAGAAAGCTCGTCATTTACTGATGTCGCGATCGTTCCAGCCGTGGGAGGGCGGCGAGGGACTGGTGATGGAACAGCACGTGCGAACACATGTGGCGCTGGGACGAAGGGCCATGGTGCAAGGCAACCATCGGCTTGCGCTGCAACGTTTTCAAGAAGCGCTGGATAGTCCGCAGAATCTGGGAGAAGCAAAACATCTGCTGGCGAATAGGGCGAACATATACTTCTGGCTTGGGGAAGCGTGTCGCCGGCTTCAGATGCAGGAAGACTCCGCATTGTGGTGGCGCAAGGCAATCGCCACAGAACGAGATTTTCAAGAGATGAGCGTTAAACCGTTCAGTGCCATGTCGTTCTATCGTGCGCTGTCGTTCGAACGAATGGGGCACGACGAAGCGGCGGCCGGACTTTTGGAAGAGTTGCGCACCTATGCTCAGCAATTAGGCAATTGCGAGCCAAAGATCGATTACTTTGCGACCTCGCTCCCGAACACGCTTCTGTTTCGGGAGAATTTGTCGCGAAAGCAACATTTGCTGTCGCGTTTTTTAGAGGCACAGGCGCTGCTTGGCTCGGGTGAAACCGGCAGAGGAAACGACATCCTGAAGCAGATTCTGGAAAAAGAGCCCAGTCACGCCGCAGCCGCCGATCTTTTGGAGGAGTCGCAGTACCTGGAGCAATTGGAACTGTGCCGGACTACGCCCACAACCGCCAATCGGCTTCCCGGATAGCATGCAAGGCTCTCCCTCATTCTCCGGCAACGCGGTCACAGCGCGCGAGTTCAATATTCGCTACACAGCTCTTATCTGTTCGGTTGCAGCCCTGGGCGGATTGCTGTTCGGCTATGACTGGGTGGTCATTGGCGGAGCAAAGCCGTTTTATGAAGCATTTTTCCGGCTGCACACTACCTACCAGATTGGGTGGGCGAACAGCTGCGCCTTGTTGGGCTGTTTGTTGGGTTCGATTCTCTCCGGGTCACTCAGCGGCCGGTTCGGACGAAAACGACTTTTGTTACTGGCGGCGCTGCTTTTTGGGATCTCGTCTTTGCTGACGGGTCTTTCCACAACGTTTGTGGCCTTTGTTATGTGGCGAATTGTGGGCGGAGTGGCGATCGGAATTGCATCGAATGTGTCGCCTACTTATATAGCGGAGGTAAGCCCGGCTCCCTGGCGCGGGCGGCTGGTCTCTCTTAACCAGCTGACCATTGTTGTCGGGATCCTGCTTGCACAAATCGTCAACTGGCTTATCGCGGATCGGGTTCCCGAGAATTCAACGGAAGAGATCATCCGCGCTTCCTGGAACGGGGAGACGGGATGGCGGTTGATGTTCGAGGTTGTGGCGATTCCTTCTTTACTGTTTTTCGTCAGTGCATTTTTTGTGCCGGAAAGTCCGCGCTGGCTTATTGCGAAGGGAAAGAAGGACGAGGCGCGCGGAGTATTCACGAAAATTGGCGGAACTGCCTATGCTCTGCGGGCCTCCGAGGATGTGGAGACGGCAGCTGCTGTGGATGCCGAGGATGCGCGAGCCCATAGGCGCAGGAGCTTTTTATCTTCCCGAAATCTACGGCGCGTGCTGCTGATCGGAGTTGCGCTGGCAGTGCTGCAGCAATGGAGCGGCATTAACGTCCTGTTTAACTATGCGGAGGAGATTTACAGGCAGGCCGGTTATAGCGTTAACGGCATTCTGTTCAACATCGTAATAACGGGAACCATTAACCTGCTGTTCACGTTGCTTACGATTCGAACCGTGGACAAATGGGGCAGGCGCTCCCTCATGCTGATGGGCTGTGGCTGTGTAGCGGCATCGCATCTGTTGATTGGAAGCTGCTACTTGCTGGGAATAAGCGGTTTGCCGCTGCTGATTGCAACGCTGTTGACGATCGGGAGTTATGCGATGTCGCTTGCGCCGGTGACCTGGGTCATCATCTCGGAAATTTTCCCGCTACGGGTCCGCGGTGAAGGCGTCGCGATTTCGGTGTCTGCACTCTGGATCGCATCGTTCCTGCTGACCTTCACATTTCCTTTGTTAAACGGCGCGTTGGGGCCTGCAGGGACCTTCTTCCTGTATGCGTCGATCTGCGCCGCTGGGTTTGCGTTCGTTTACTTTCTGGTGCCCGAAACCAAAGGAAAATCGCTTGAGGAGATTGAGCAATCCCTCCTCGCAGAGTAAGGGACTTCTATGTCACTTTTTTCACGACGGAGCTTCGTGGCCGGATCACCGGCGCTGGGCGCAATGGCATTGGCGAGACCGTCTGGCGAACTGGCGGATGACCTAGGAGCAGCTCGACCGGCAACAGCTGTCGACTTATGCACGAGCTGGCGGTTCCGAACCGATCCTGACGGCGTTGGCGAGAAAAGCGATTGGCAGACAGGAAAAAATGCGGATTCCGCGTGGCGCACCGTAATTGTTCCTCATACCTGGCAAATCGAAGAGCCGTTCGTCGAGTATCGGGGCGATGCGTGGTATATAAAAAGCTTTTTCGCGGCGCCCGAGTGGGAGCACAGTGCGGTTCGCATTGAATTCGAAGCGGTATTTCATTCGGCGACGGTTTGGATAAATGGCAAGCTGGCGGGACAACACTTGCGAAAGGGATACACAGCGTTCGCCTTTGATATTTCACCGCTGCTTTTGTTTGGCGAAAAGAATTTCATCGCGGTGCGCGCACACAATGCGTTCGATGAGCACATGCTGCCGCGTGGGCGATCGAGCGATTGGGCACACGACGGCGGTGTTTTCCGGCCGGTTCACCTGTTGATCACGGACCGCGTTTACGCGCAGCGCGTGGACGTAGAAGCGGTTCCGGACTTCGACAACAGTGCTGCGGAGCTTGAAATTACACCCTTTCTCCAGTCGACGATAGAGGGGCCGGTGGCAGGAACGGTACATCTTCGAATTGTCGACGAGCAAACCGGCGATATTGTGCTTGCGGACAGGGAAAACACACCGTTTCGCGCATCCAAAGCCGGACCGGTCACATTCTCTCTGCGACGCCGACTGCCGCAGGCAAAGCTTTGGCATTTCGACAGCCCGCAACTGTACCGGTTGGAAATGACGACGCGCGCGGAATCTGCTGCGGACTTTTTCGCAACGACTTTCGGTGTTCGGCGCTTCGAGGTGAGGGGCGGGGCGTTTTATCTGAACAACGAAAAGGTGGCGTTGACGGGCGTCGAACGCATGGCAGGCAACAATCCGGAGTTCGGCATGGCGGAGCCTTACGAATGGATCGAGCGCGACCATCGGGATCTAAAGCACCTCAACTGCATCTTTACGCGAGTTCACTGGCCGCAGGATAAGCGCGTTCTAGACTATTGCGACCGCCATGGAATTTTAATGCAGCAAGAAGTGCCGACGTGGGGGTCGGCGACGTTCGCAAATATGTCCAGCGAACCGGACGCAGACATCATGCAAAACGGTCTGCAGCAACTACACGAGATGGTCGCTCGCGACCGCAACCATCCGTGCATCGTGAGTTGGGGGCTTTGCAATGAGATTGGTGGACAGAATCCCCCTGCATATAACTTTGCGAAGAATATGCTGGCGGAGGCCAAGAAGATAAACCCGTCACGGCTGTGTTCCTATGCTTCCCATTCGTTATTCAAAGACCAGGAGAAAGACGTATCCGGGCTGATGGATTTCATTGAATGCAACGAGTACATCGGAAGTTGGCAGCAGGGAGGTCCCGCCGACCTGGACCGCCTGATGGACGAGATTCACGCGGCGTTTCCCGACAAGGCAGTCGTCGTCTCTGAGTATGGTTATTGCGCCTGCACGGCGGACAGGCCTGAGGGCGACGGGCACCGGATCGCGGTGCTGAGCGGTCAGAATGCCGTGCTGCGGAAAAAGCCATTCGTCGTGGGCGCGATCTTTTTCTGCTACAACGACTATCGGACGCACGTGGGCGATCGCGGTGAGGGCGTTTTAAAGCAGCGCGTACACGGAGTGGTGGATGCTTACGGCAAGGCGAAACCCTCATATGACTTACTGCGCAGCGAATCGGGTCCGATAGAATCGCTGACGTTTGAGAATTTTCCTTCGCATGTTGTGGTGCACCTGAAAAACCGCGCCGACTTACCGAGCTACACGCTGCGAGGGTACACCCTGCGAGCACTTTTCTATGAGTCGGGCGACATCCCGGTTAAGCGGATTGAACTACCTTTGCCTGAGATGACACCGGGAGCACGGGCCAGTGTTCAAATTGATTTCGGCAAGAACCAGCCGGAGCGGATTATTTTCGACGTGCTTCGGTCAACGAAGTTTTCCGCTTCGACTTTGGAGTGGCTGCGATAAAGTGAACGCTTCCAGGCGACACGCGAATGAAAATAACCTCGATCAAACCGCTGGTTGTTCACGCCGAGATGCGGAATTGGGTCTTCGTCAAAGTGGAGACAGACCAGCCGGGACTCTTCGGGTGGGGAGAAGCTTCTCTCGAGTGGAAAACGCGCAGCGTGGTCGGTGCGATTCAGGATTTCGAGCCGATGGTTTTAGGCGAAGACCCGACGCGCATCGAGCATCTGTATCAAAAGATGTATCGGCAATCATTCTGGCGAACGGGTGTGATTGGACTTTCTGCGATTTCCGGCATTGAGCAAGCCTGCTGGGATATTTTCGGCAAGCTGCTGGGCCAGCCGGTATATAAGCTTCTTGGCGGCGCTGTACGCACCAAAGTACGCATGTATACACATCTGGGCGGCGGCGATATGCGTTCCGTCTATGAGTCGCAATGGAGCAACGATGCCAAAGTTTTCGTGGAACGTGCTCTGGAAGTTGTCGCGAAAGGATACTCAGCGGTTAAGGTCTTAATCACGCCACCGACCGAATCACTGAACAGCATCGCGGCTTATCGGTACGCGGAACGAACCATGGAAGCGATGCGGCTTGCGGTGGGGGAAGACATAGACATTCTTGTCGACTGCCATGGCCGCCATTCACTTGGAAATGCGATCGAGTTCTGCCGTGTTCTTGCTCCGTACAGGCCATTTTTTGTTGAGGAACCGGTGCCGCCGGAAAACGTGGACGTATTAGCTGAAGTGAGAAAAGCTAGCCCCGTGCCGATCGCGACAGGCGAGCGGCTGGTGACACGTTACCAATTTCGCGAGGTTTGTGAGAAATTGGCGTGCCATGTTATCCAACCCGACTTGTGTCACTGCGGCGGTCTTTGGGAAGCAAAGAAAATTGCGGCGATGGCGGAAGTCTATACGCTCGGCGTTGCACCTCATAATCCCCTTGGGCCGGTGGCGAACGCGGCCGCTCTACATTTTGACCTGAGCACTCCAAATTTTCTTATTCAGGAAGATATGCTGGCCGATGTGCCGTGGCGTTGGGAAGTAGTGCGGCATTCGCTGGTCACGGAGGGCGGATATTGGCTTCCGCCGGAGGTGCCGGGATTAGGTATCGAGGTGGATGAAACCGCCGCCGCGAAACACCCCTTCCAACAAGAGGTCATCCACCCGCTGACGGTTCGTGCGCATGACGGGGCAGTGCTTGATTGGTGACTCGCGACAGAATCCGGGGCGGAGCTTCATATGACTAGCCGCCGCTGTTTCCTGCAGCTTTCCTTCTGCGCGATTTCGCTGGATGCTTCAGTGATCGCCGCCGCCGATTCGGGAGACCCATGGTCGGCAGCGGAGCTTATCGAACCGGCCAAACTCGCCGAGTGGTTAAGCCAAGGGGATAAGCCGCTTCACATGATTTGTGTCGCATTCCCAGCTTTGTATAAGCAAAAGCATATTTCTGGCGCAATATTGGCAGGTCCGGGCAGCAAGCCCGAGGGCATTGCAACGCTGCACGCAACGCTCGAAAAGTTGACCCGATCCGACCCGGTGGTTCTCTACTGCGGATGTTGTCCCATGCAAGACTGCCCGAATATCCGGCCCGCATATTCCGCTGCGAAGGATCTGGGATTTAAAAACTTGTATGTTTTAAATTTGCCGAATAACTTCCACACAGACTGGGCCGCCAAAGGATACCCAGTCGGGTGATTACAGCGGTCGGGAGCCGATAAGCTGGCGTCTCGGCACCAAGCCCGCGATGCGATTCCACGCGCGAACGATATCCTCCGGCCGGAGAAATAGAACGTAGGCGGACAGAATATCCCACTGAAACATGGGTACGTTCAACGAATACTCAAGGCTCAGATGGAACAAGAGGCCCAGCAGCAACAACGGATAACGAAACTCCTTGATCCACACCAGAGTTCCTAGCGCGAATTCCAAGGCAAGCGCTATCCAAGTTCCCAATTTAATAAACAGGGACTGCGCAATCCATTGCGGTATCGGAAAACGTCGAATCTCGTCGAGGTGAATGATGTAGTAGAGCGCAGTTCCATTCACCCAGGAATCACCTAGAGACTTCCACCAAAACGACGTGAGGTAGAGCAGAGACAGCTCAAGCTGAATCATCCGCTGGGCCCAGGGACTTCTGGGCTGGAGCTCAGCTCCTTCTTTTCCCCTTCGAAGGCGAAGGAGACGGTCTATCGAGAGGGCCGCGCCGGCTGGCGCGAATATCAGGAAGAAACCGGCGACACGCAAGAACGTGTCTCCGCTGTGGGTGATATACAAATTGCGCTGCTGAATCGAGTTCAGGCAGAGGAAAACAGTCGCCGCACTGACGCGCGTGTACAGTCCCGCGGTGAGAAATATAGCCGCTATCAAACTGATCCAAAACAGCGCCTGGATGCAGTCATCACTTTGCGGAATGACCGTGAATAGATTGAGGCGCGGGCCCGGTTCGACTTGCCGCATTGTGGCGAAGCTCACCCAACTGTGCGGGCCGTACCAACTCAACCAATCGCCATGCAGCAGAAGCAGCGTCGCGATCACCATGGCTCCGTAGAGTATGCGAAATAAGGAGATGGGGAGCGGCGACTGAGGGGTAAAGAAGAAGTTATTCCACCCGTCTATTATTGACTGCAATCTCATGTCAGATCGGCGGGTTTGACTTTGTATTCATATAGGATTTGCATGTGCCACGGCTCCGGATGGTACGGTGCATCCAAGTGCGGCGCCATGTCCGACCAATGCCGAATGAGGATTACGAACTCGGGGGGATTAGCAGGGTCATTGTTTAGCCACGCAATGTGCCGAGCCGCGTCCGGCCATAACACCACATTTTCTTCCTTTAAATTTTCGACGAATTTGCGGTAGCGTTCCTTGCGATAGCGCTCGCTAAACGAGAGCTGCTCCATTCTGGGGAATTTCCAGTTCTTGGTGTGTCCATCCTTATAAACAATGATCGCTTCTATGTAGGTGTTTGTCGATTTCGGCCCCGGGGCGAACATATCCCACGATTGAAAGAGCCCGGCCCACAAAAGATACGGACGGACGACATTCCGGACCGCAGCGATCAGCGGTGAGCCGATGGGTATGCACCAGAAGGTTATTGCGCAGATGTGAAATAGCAAGAAGGCGCTGATCGCAAGCTGTCTTAGCTTGAGCGGATTGCCAAACCGGGATTTCAGACGCTGTATCACTAGGACGTGAGCAAATGCGGATGATGTCGAAAAAAGTCGAACAAACTCCACTCTGATTGAATATATAAACAAGATTACGCGAAAGCTGACATACTTCTTTCATGAAACGCGCATAACAGACCCGCCGCGGCAGGCCCGTTCCTCGTTCCGGCGAGACGCCGGGTCGGCTGGTCCGCTCTCATGAAACGTCGTGAGTTACTCGCAACGTGCTGGTGACTTCCATTGGCGCAGCTACGATCGAACCTGCGGCCAAGGCGCGTGAGTTCCCGAGCGGTTACGACGCGTCAGCCGAATTGGCCCGCCCAGATTGGAAACCTGTGCTGCTGGACCAGCACCAGGACGACACTCTGATTGCCCTGAGCGAAGCAGTCATTCCAGCAACAGATACGCCGGGCGCAAAAGAGGCGCTGGTGAATCGATAATCCGTACAGTACCCCGCCCGACAAGCCTTTTAGTTGGCAGCGTCTTCGGATTTTAGGCGGTAGGACGCTTTGCTGGGGGGGCAAAGCTATCGTCTCAGCGATCTCGATTCAAGGCTGCGAGCCACGATGGCAATGGACAGGATTGGCCTATTTCCTATCGAGATCACACACCGTTCTACGACACCGTCGAGGACTATATCGGTATCAGTGGCAACTGAGAACAACGATGCGCTGCCCGACGGCCAATTCCTTCCACCGATGAAGATGACGTGCGGCGAAACTCACTTCCGTGAGCGTGTTGCCGCGAAATTTGGAAGAACGGTCACCATCGGCAGAACAGCAATTCTCACCCAGAATCACAACGGCCGCGTTGCTTGGTCACTACTGCGGGGAGTGCGAACGTGACTGCGTCACTTATTCCTACTTCAGCAGTCCGTTCACAACGGTTAAGGATGCGTTAAAGACGGGTAAGTGCACTCTCCTCACGAACGCGATCATCTCATTGAGCGTTTTAAGCGTCGGGAAAGTTAGATAACAAGGCCCGAAGCTGTCATCCTGATTCGGGGGTGCTGCCATAATTACCCTGTGGCGGTCAGGCTGAAGGACATTGCCCTCGATCTCGGCGTCTCCGTCGTTACGGTTTCGAAGGTGCTGCGAAACCACGAGGACATTAGTACCGAGACTCGTGATCGTGTTCTTAAACGAATCAAGGAGCTGAATTATCAGCCGAACCTTGCCGCTCGTGCGCTGGTTACAGGGAAAAGCCACTTAGTCGGGCTGATTGTTCCGGACCTTGTGCATCCCTTCTTCGCCGAATTGGCAAAGGGTATCTCCGCTGTCTTGCGGTCGCGGGGTTACGGGCTGGTGATTGCGTCCTCGGAGGAGGATCCCGAACTGGAAAAGCAGGAGATCGGGCAGATGCTGGCGCGGCGCCTGGACGTAGTGTTAGTCGCTTCTACCCAATGGACCGTGGAAAGCTTCCGGAAAATAGAGGAGCAACAGAGGCCCTATGTTTTGATCGACCGCAAGTTCAATGGACTCGCGGCGAACTTTGTTGGAACGGACGATTTAGCGGTGGGTCGAATGGCTACCGAACATCTGATGGAAGAGGGGTGCAAGCGAGTCGCGTATATCGGCGGCGAATACGTCAGTCCGGCGATGGAACGCCTCGAAGGGTATCGGAGTGCACTTATCTCAGCAGGTCTGCCGGTTTCGGCGGACTACATCAAGTGCAAGTCGCATGGTGACGATGCTGGAGATGTGACCGGATATAGCGCAGCGAAAGAGTTGTTGTCCCAGCCGATTCGCCCGGACGGAATTTTCTGCAACAATGATCCAATCGCGCTGGGTGCGATGAAGGCGATTCTGGATAGCGGTCTTCGTATACCTGCCGATATTTGCCTTATTGGCGCCGGGAACGTGCGGTATGCCGGTGCGCTACGTGTTCCACTCAGCAGCGTGGACCAGGATAGCCCGCTGCTTGGAACTCACGCCGCCGAATTGGCGCTTTCGCTTGTCCAAAACAAGACCGTGCCTCGACCGAAGCAGATTGTCGTTCCACCCCGGCTTGTCCCTCGCGAGTCCAGCTTGCGCCGTACCCCAGCGCGTGACATTATGACGTAGCTTGCTGGCTCGCTTCGCGTAAAAAACGCACGCCCTCAAACGCAATTGCATCGGGCGTTGGCGCAAGATCCCGCCAAATGGAGGCGGCCGCCGAGAGGGCGCCCAATGAAAATCCGAACCCCTCTATCGTCAACCACCGGTTGTAGTTGACCTTCCGCAGAGCGCCAAAAACCTGGGTCCAGTCAATATGACCGGAGCCCGGAATCCCGCGATCGTTCTCGCAGGAGTGGAAGTGGCGCAAATGCGGCCCGGCAGTCGCAATGGACTCCGCGATGTCTTTTTCTTCGATGTTTGCGTGGTAGGTATCAAACAAGATTCCGACGTTTGGGTGAGCCACTTCGTCGCACAGCTTCGCAGCGTCTTCCGCGGTGTTTAAGAAGTAAGTCTCATACCGGTTCAAAGGTTCGACGGCGAGAGTAACGTCATGATTCTCGAGCTTCGGACCGAGTTCCTGAAACATTTCGACCGCCCGCTTCCATTCGTCGGTGGTTCGCCGCCTGCCCGGCAGATAACCTACCGGTGAATAGAATGGCCCAGCCATAAGGTGGCCGCCATACTCGGCTACCGTCTCGATGCATTCTTTCCAATGGTTGAGGGTCTCGGCCCGCACGTTCGCGTCGTCGCTCACCGTGCTCAAGCCTTGTGGCAGGACAGCGCAAAAAGTGCACTCCAGCTCGTTCCGTTCAAGCTCGCGCTTCACCTCAGGGTCCGGTCTGGGGCGCCGCTCGAGCATAGGAAGTTCAACTCCGTCGAAGCCAGCTTCTTTGAGTCTGGGCAACAACGAGAGTTGATCGTGTCCGAAACGATCTGACCAGATAAATGTGTTAGCGCCAAATTTCATGTGCTCCTCCGTGGGCTGTCGAATTCAAAAAAAGGAAAAGGCCGGTCTTTCCGGGCGTGACAAAATCCAGCCTCCCGTCTCCGTTCAGGTCAGCAACGGGTATCTGCATGCCTGCACCTGTCCTGGTGCTGTAATCGATGACGTGTTTCACCCAAACGACGGCACCGTTGCTATCTCTGAGCCATTCGTACCAATAAACACCAAGCGGCTCGCGTGCGCCCGGATCATGATCGTGCGCCATGTATCGCTTGCCGGTCAGAAAATCGGGCTTCCCGTCCCCGTTCAAATCGACCATCGTCATCGCGTGCGCTTGCGACCACGTGTCGTCGATCACATGTTTAGTCCATTGACCACCCGGCTGCTGCTCCATCCAGAAGATGCCGTAGTCATGTGCGGCGGTGGTTATAAGGTCTGGCCGCCCGTCACCATTCACGTCCAGAGCATAAATGAATCCAGTCGTGCCTAAGTCGAATTCAGGGTGCCAAGTCCACTTACCGTTGCGTGGATCGGGTGGCGCTTCGAACCACCCCTTGGGAGTTATGATGTCCGTCCTCCCGTCGCCATTGACATCCCCCGCGCCGATGCCGTGCCCGTAGCTCCGATCACTCACGACATGTTTGATGAACTTACCGCCGCTCGCTTCGTACCAGGCAAGCGGCGCTTTTTCATCTCCAAACTCGGGAAGAACCTCCTTTGCCTTGTGGTCGTTGTTCAAATCAACAAGAAACGCGAACTCGATTGGGAAGCCTTCGTCGATGGAATGTTCCGTCCACGTTCCTTGAGCGCCCGGGTTTTTCCACCAGAGCAGCGCCTTGCGAAACCAGGAGCAGCTGACGACATCCATGCGCCCGTCGCCATCTACATCGAGCGGAAGGTCGCTGAAATTGTCTATATAACCGTTTGCATACGGCAAATCCCTAAACTTGTGCGGGGTCCAAGCCGGCGCGGCATACCAATTTTCTCCAGAGATGATGTCTGGCCGTCCATCTCCGTTTATGTCTGCCAAGGAGCAAGTCTCGCTTGCACCCAAGGCGATCTCTTGTTTTTGAAACGGGATATCAGCCGGCCTGCTCAGGCACCATAGTAATGGAGCGGCCGCCGGGAGTGCCCAAAACAGCGCTCCTCCGACTCTGATGTTCATCATGTGTGCAACCCTTGAATTCTTTCTGATACGTATTGCCCTGATAACGCAAGTCTTGGTGAATTCCGATGCGCGAAGTGTAATAGCCATCCACCGTCATCTGCTTCAGCTTTACGAAAAATAAATCGAGCACTGTGCGCGGACTTCGTTCATTGCCCGCGGCCTGCGCTAGCCAATCATTGAGGCTGGATGTGTGCAGCTCCGAAGCCAGTAATTGCAAAGCGCTGCGCCAGTCTTCTTTCACATCTTCCGGACTGCTTGAAATAATCAAATCGGCAAACAGGGGCACCTGTGCTTCATGCGCGCCAGGAGACTGATCGTCTGCCGGCAGGATGGCTTCCATCGCCCGATCGAGCAAGCTTAGTTCCTGCGGCGTGAAGAATTGCGCGGTGTAGGGCTTGGTTTCGACTGTGGACGCATGATTGCCGTTATCGCACGCCTGCGCATCGAGGATGCGAAAATCTCCGGCGAGTAAACCCGCCGATGCAAGCTGCAACAATTTGCGCCTGTCGATTTTTGAAAGGTCAGCCGGGTCTATCACAGGTCACCCCGGCGCCGTTGTTCCTTGATGTAGTCAGCAGCGCGCAAGCTCAGCGCCATGATGGTAAGCGTCGGGTTTTTCTCGCTTGACGTGGTAAACGAACTTCCGTCGGTCACAAACAAATTCTTGACGTCATGCGCCTGGCAAAAACTGTTCAACACAGAAGTCTTCGAATTCTTTCCCATCCGGACGGTGCCCACTTCGTGGCTTGCGAATCCATTTGGTCGCTCTCCCATCGGCTTCAGGACTTCACCGCCAAGCCGATCACACATATCGGCCACCGTACTTTTCATCTCGGCCCAAATCGCTCGATCCAAGGCGCCGAAACGGAACTGAAGCACGGGCGTTGGAATGCCATACGTATCGAGGCGGTTCTTATCCACCAAGATCCTATTTTCGGGCCGGGCTTCCACTTTCCCGAAACCGCCCATCATTAGGAAACCTGGCTCCATCTCTCGAACTCTCTTCTTAAATTCGGTTCCATAACCCGGCAGGAACTTTGCCTGGTAGGGAAACATGTATCCCGAATAATTCACCTGGAAATCGAAACCGCCCGAAGGCGAGTTTGTTTTGTATCGCGGGATAAAGGCATGGTCGAGGGCGCCGTCCAGATTCTCGGGGGGTTTGCCTTCCAGTTCTTTCAAATAAATGTTGACCGTATCGCCGAGATGTCCGTGCAGATACCGCCCCACCGCATCGCTCGAGTTGGCGAAACCGTTGGGGTAACGCGTCGACCGGGAGTTCAACAGGAGCCGCGCGGTCTCAACTGTGGCACAGCAAACCACAACGACTTGCGCCCGTATTTCTTCTTCTTTCTTCGTTAAGCGGTCTACGATCGAGACACCGCTGGCTCGCCCTTCCTTGTCGACCAGAATTTCTCGCGCCACCGAATTGGGACGAAGGGTGAGATTTCCCGTTTTGGTCGCCTTTGGCAGCATGCTGGAGGGCGTGGAAAAGATCGCAGAGACGTCACAGCCGTCCATGCAATGCCCGCAGTAGTGACACGGCGGCCGATTGTCGTAACTGCGCGTAAGAAGCGCCTTACGCACTGGGATGACCGGAATTCCGAGCGGGGCAACGGCTCGCTTCAAAATCTGCTCGCTGCAGCGTAGTGCGAGAGGGGGTAGATACCAGGGTCCAGCGGGCAATACTTCCAGCCCATCATCGTTGCCGCAGACGCCGATCATCCTCTCAATGCGGTCATAGTAGGGCGCAAGCTCGTCGTAGCTCAAAGGCCAGTCTTCTTCTATGCCGTTCAGGCTTCGCTCGCGAAAGTCGGTGCGGGAGTAGCGCAACACGACTGCGTTCCAATGCACCGTGCGGCCACCCACCACTCGGATTCGGTCAACACTGACGGAATCCTGTGTTTCATACCGAATTGTATTGTTCAGATCGGGAGGATAAAAGGGTTCCTGCTTCTCACCTCGCAAGCCGCGGAATCGCATCTCGTAGGGCCAGCAGTGGGTCCGGAATTTGGCGGGCGGCACCGAGTCGCCAGCCTCGATCAAAATAACTTTTGCTCCGCCCTCGCAAAGCTCTTTGGCCATAACGCCACCCGCAGCGCCGGACCCGATCACGCACACGTCGTAGGTCATTTCGTATTTTCAGCAAGGCGTCAAGTCAGAACACCAGGCGGGACTTTTTCGACTCGATCTTCTGGAAGTCGATTCCAGGTACTTTGCGAAGGTCGTCTAACGATTTGAATCCGCCGTTTTGATCTCGATATTCGATGATGGCCTTGGCTTGCGATCTTCCTAGTAGCAAACCTGCTTCGAGATCGACTGCTCTGGCTTTGTTGATGTCGATTGGGGCGGGAATTTCCGTCGAGAAATGCGACGAAAGATAGCCCAGAACCGCTTCCAGCTCTTCGTCCGAGCCTTGCGCGCCCAACTTCATCATCTTGACGATCGTGTCTTCCCATGCCGAGCGGCTCTGATGCAACGACGCCGCGAGCTCCGGTGAATGGCATTTTCCACAGACTCGAAGGGTGGCCGCCCGGCCAGGGCCTTCGGGCAGGAGGTCTGCGGAAAAAAGAGTGGCAGTAAATATGGTGCTCACCGCAATAGCCAGGGGCAGAGCGAAGCCTCGTCTTGAGCTTGTTAGGAGGGAACTAATGTCGATTCGCATGTTTGCAGAACACAAGCAGTCTTTGGTTGAATCTATCAGATGGCGTTGAATCTTTCGGATGCCTTAAGAGCGCACAAGCCTCCCGGCGTCTCGAATAGCCGGCAAACGTGCGTGCCGTGACCTTAGCCGGGGCGAGTCTGTTGTGCACGAGTTCCTCAAGAGCGCAAAGGCGGCGGATGCGTGCCGCCAAGCAGGGAGGAACCCGCTGGCCCTTCGGGGGGCGCGCGCGATTCCGGGCCCGTTTTGCGCGGTTCCTTGACAGCCGTCGTGATATGACGGAGGACGCACATGCAAACCCATTATTGTCGACACCTATCCCGAAAGCTTCTGTACGGCGTCCTCCTCGGATTTGGTTTCCTGTTCCTTCCTGCCGCTATGCTTACCGCACAGACGTCAGGCGGGCATAGTGCCGCGAGCAGTCTTTCAAAGCTGATCCCGCCGCTGGAAGAGACAGGCTTCCAACAGATCTTCGACGGTAAAACTTTAACCGGCTGGGATTGCGACCCGGACTTCTGGCGCGTCGAAGATGGCGCTATTGTCGGGGAGACGAAACTCGACCATCAGCCAAAGCAGAACACGTTTTGTATTTGGAAAGGCGGCCGCCCCGGCGACTTCGACTTAAAGCTGCAATACCGGCTGACGGGGGTCAACGACGGAAATAGCGGGGTCCAATACCGCAGTATCGAAAGACCGGACGTCGCGAAGTGGGTGCTTCAGGGATATCAAGCCGACATCGATCTGAAGCAGCAATATACGGGTCAGATCTACGAAGAACGAGGCCGCGGCTTTGTCAGCCTACGCGGCCAACTCAGCTACGTCCCGAATGGCCACAAGCCCGCCGCAGTCGGGTCCGTAGGAGAGAACGAAGACCTCAAGTCGGTTATAAAACTCGATGACTGGAACGATGTGGAAATCGTCGCGCGCGGCAATATTCTGATTCAGCTATGGAACGGCCGCGTGATGAGCGAGCTGATCGATGACGATAGTTCCGGACGAAAAATGGACGGCGAAATCGGGATTCAGGTACATCGACTTCCCAACGCAGCAATGAAGATCGAAACGCGCAATATTCGCCTGAAGACTCTCTCGCCGCAATAATTCGGCTATTCGACGGGCAGCCCAAAGCAGTACAAGGTACTGTCATACGCTCCGAGATAGACGCGCCCGTTCGCGACCGTCAATCCACCAAAGTGTACAAATGATGTGATCTGATCGCCGCTCGAGTACAGTTCTTTTCCGGTCTCCGCATCCAGCGCATAGAGAACTGCGTGCGTTGAGTTCTTGATGCGCTCGACGCTGTAGTCGTAAAGGCCCCGCTCTTTATAGGCTTGCTCGGTATTCTCACCGCTTCCGTATGCATAAACCACGCCGTTGGCAATAGCCGGGGGCTCCGCACGATTAATATCCCGCGACATCCAGGCCGGCACAAGAGTATAAGAACCACCGTTCGACTCAACCTTCAGTGCGACGACGGCGCCATTCGTAACGGATCCGTAAGAAACCGGTACTTGGAAATCGTTACGCACGGGTCCCCAGAAGGGCGTCAGTACCCAGCGGGCGCCGTTTGAATCCTGCCACGACGCGAGGGAACCCCAGATACCGGCCGATGCGAAATTGACTTCTTCGTTGCACATTAGGGGGGTTTGCGTAAGCGGCGTCTGATGATCTTCGCCGCCGGCGGCTTTGGTGTCCAAGAGATAGATCCGGCATGCCTTGCTGCCCGTTGCCAAAAGTTCCTGTCCCTGGAAGTTGAAGATAACGGGAGTCACTTGCATGTCTAGGTCGCGTTTCCTCATCCAAAACCAGTTGGTCGGTTCGAACCAGTCTTCCAGTAACAGTTGGTTCCCGTCGGCCTTAACGCCGATCAGCCCGTTTCCGAAGGTACGATTTTCAGGGTCGTAGACTCCGTCGCCAGTAGGCGCCCAGGCGGTCCCCGCTGAATCGATCGCGGCACCTTCACGACCCCACAAGCCGCCGCTTCGTGGATTGAACGTCATCACTTTGTTGCCGGGATCATTGATATCGAATGCCCAAACTTGATTCGGGCTGCCGTTGCAGCTTTGGGAGGTTGTCGTGAAGATAATGCCTTTCCAGAAATTGAGAGCATACGCTTTGGCGTTGGCAAAACTGAACTTGACCGCCGGGCGAATCTCTTCGCCATCCGCAACATTTAAGAAGTGAAGTTGACCGTCACCAGCAAGCGCATAGACGGTTCGCTTGCGATTGCCATCTGGCGGCCCAATGACGGGGCTCGCCGTCTGTCCGCCAGGACAAAGCGGGTCTCCGAGCGCAAAACCCTTTCCTTCTTTGGGCGGCGGATACTCGAAATGCTTCTTCCAAAGAACCGTTCCGTTTTTTGCGTCGATGGCGTAGACGTTGTCCGATATTCCGGCTACGATGGCAATCTCTCGAATCCCGCTGGAAGTTGAAACTCCGGTTGCGATTACAGGAGGAAAAAGAGAGTGCATCTCTCTGGGCTGGTTATCGAGCTTGACCTTCCACAGGACTTTCAGGTCTTTCACATTCTCCTTGGTGAGAATGTGCTCGTCTTGCTGCCAGTTCGTTCGCTGCGGATCTCCTCCGTTGGTCAACCACTCTGCCGCTTTACTCGCCGAGCAAAGAAGCGCTGTAAGGAGACAAGCCAGTATCGAAATCTTCATTGTTGAGTGAGTTGGGTATGCTGCGCCGGTATTCCGAAGCAATATGCCGCGTTATCGCGGGCCGTGAAATACACACGGCCATTCGCAAGTGCGAGAAAAGTGGAAAGCGGGGCACTGGCAGAGGTGTTTTCGCTCGTATATAAATCTTTCCCCGTCGATGCGTCGAACACATGCAAGGTGGCTGGTTTCGAGAGCTGCTGGACTTCCTGCGGACTGTTGGGCCGGCCATTCTTTTTTGCAATCCGCGCCAGCGTGCCGGTGGAGAGCACGAAAACCATGTCGTTTGCAATCACAGCAGGCGCCGGCGAGACCAGACTGGTTGACACCCAGATCTGTTCGAGTGTAGGCCGTTCCGGCGTTCCTCGAAGCTCAAAAGCAACAACCGAATCGTGGCCGCCTTCAGGCTTGACGATCTTCGATCCGGAAGTCGAGCGGATTCCTCCGAACGCCGGTAAATAGAAGCGGCGCATCCCGGTGTCAACATCGAGCCAGGTGGAAAATGCCCCGCGAAATCCATTTCCGTCATAGTTCTTGTTGCTTTCGACGATTGAGTCGCTCGCAAACAAGGGCGTCCGATGATCCGCGCTACCAAGAGAACGTGAGTCAAGCAGAAACAACCTGCCATTGCTGCCGGCGGCAATGATGAGGTCCCGTAAAGGGAACGAGAATACGGCTGGCGAGATGCCCGGTGGTTCGCCCTTCGCGCTTTTCAGCGGTTTCTTGCCGATAGTGAAGTAGTCCTTGACGATCAGTTCCTTGGGCGTTAATGCCACGATGCTCTCATAAGCATGTTTTGCATCATCCGGTTTTGCGTATGCAACCTGCACGTATATCGTGCCGTCGTTGCCGATGGTCGTCCCGGCACTGCCGGCAAATCCGCCCTGCGGCGGCACGAACGACCTGACCGTCTTCTCCGGGCTCAAAATGTCAATTGAGTACAGCGCGCTTCGATTACCATCGCAGTTATCGGCGGTAGTCGCGTACACGACGTTATCGCGAAGATTCAAGCTGGTGATCTTTGCATTCGGAGGAACAAAACGAGTCGAGGGAATCAGATCCTCCCCCGTCGAGCTGTTCACGACGTGCAGATAGCCGTCGCTGCTTACCGTATACGCGGCATTCAGTTGAGTGAGAGTAGTGGGCAGCAGGGGATACACGCTTTGGGAAAGCGGAGGCAGATACGGATTCCGTCGAGCCGGCGGGACACCGGTGGCAGCGGGAGCACGGCTAGCCAACGTGGCGAAATGAAGCGGACTGGAACTACTGCCGGCCATGATTACAGGCGCCGTCAGTCCACCCCCACAGGTGGCGACCGCCGATTCCACTGCGGGTTTCGGCGCCGCATAGGGAAAGTTTGTTTCCCAAATCAATTTATTCAGATCGGCGTCCACCGAAAAAACCTTGTCGGAACTCCCGGCAAACATCAGCATTTCTTTAAAACCGAGATATGTGATGAGATTCCCGTTGACGATAGGCCCAGTAAGAGAAGCAAGTCCTTGGGACTTATTGTCTGTTTGGTACTTATACAGCAACTGCAGAGTGCTTACGTTCGCTTTGGTGATCTGCCGCTCTGACGCTGCCCAGCCGTTGCGCTGCGGATTTCCGCCAGGCATCGGCCAATCCGCGGCCCACGCGGCAATTACAAGAATTGCTGCCAGAAGAGAAAGTCCCAGAGTTCGCATTAAGTTATTTATTGCCGCAGCGCCAGAACCGCGAATCACGGACGATCTCACGGGCAAGGAATCCAGGCTCCAGTTGTTGCCGATGTGAGGACGGCGTCGACGACACGCTCCGTTTTCAGTGCATCCTTGAACGTGGGCTCCGGGTGAGTGCCCTCGCTCAAACCGCGCAAGAAATCGGCTACCTGGTGAATGAACGTGTGCTCGTATCCAATTTGCAGACCCGGCACCCACCAATGTTTCATGTACGGATGCTCCCCTTCCGTGACATGGATGGAGCGCCATCCACGTAGCTTACTATCGCCCGCATGTTCGAAAAATTCAAGCCGGTGAAGATCGTGCAGGTTCCAGGCGATTGATGCCTTTTCTCCGTTGATTTCGAGAGTGTAGAGAGCTTTGTGTCCACGCGCATAGCGCGTCGCTTCGAAGGTACCCAGGGAGCCATTGGCAAACCGCGCGAGAAACGCACTAGCGTCGTCTATGTGCACCTGCTCCGTTCGTCCGCTTAGTGCGTTTGGCCGTTCTTTGATGAAAGTTTCCGTCATGCCGGACACGGTATTGATGGGACCGTTTAACCAAAGCGCCGTATCAATACAATGCGCCAATAAATCGCCCGTCACGCCGCTGCCAGCCACACCGGCGTCTAAACGCCACAACGCTTGACCACCCATAGGGACCGCAGACGAAATCGTCCAATCCTGAAGAAACTTGGCGCGGTAGTGAAAGATTTGGCCTAGCGTACCTTCGCTGATGATCTGCTTCGCGAGCGTAACTGCCGGCACACGGCGATAGTTGTACCAGACCATGTTGGGAACGCCGGCCTGTTCCACAGCACTCACCATTGCGTCCGCCTCGACGAGATTCCGTCCGAGCGGTTTCTCGCAGAGCACCATCTTGCCTGCGCGAGCTGCAGCAATCGCGATCTCCGCGTGCGTGTCATTCGGACTGGCGACATCGATCAGGTCGATATCCGGGCGTTCAACCAAAGCCCTCCAATCCGTCTCAACCGAATCAAATTCCCAACGTGCGGCGGCGTCGGCAAGTTTCTCGGGATCTCTGCCGCAAATGGCAACAAGCCGGGGGTGATATTCAAGATCGAAAAATCGATTCACTTGACGGTAGGCGTTGGAATGCGTCCGTCCCATGAATCCATAGCCAACCAATCCAATCCGAAGACTCTTCGTCTGCATCGCGTCAATTGTCCCAACCGTGAGCATTACGCACAGAAATCATGGTGCGGAGTATCGATGCCCAGGTATCCGCATTCATCATAACGGCGTTCGGGAACATACAGCCATCCCAACAAATATGTCGGAGCTTTTTGGTAAGACGCCCATTTTCATCCCGGAGCCAGAGCCCGGAGTCGCGGACAATATCAAGCTTCCCTTCCGGGGCGGTGGGAAGGCAGTGACGGCCGGTCTTGTCATGTGACCCCGTTCCATGGACCGTTCCGTCATTCTGGGCGACATGAAAATCAATCGTCCAGGGACGAAGAGCAGACGCCACCTCTGCTAAGGCAGCATGCACGGCACTGGAATTATTCCAGTCGTCGGCCGGTGGCAGAATACGGTCTTCCGGCGCGTTGTAACCCATCACATAGAGCAGCGTGTGCGCCATGTCGGCCTGGAAACCAAGCACCTTCGGACGATTAACCGATTCAAGCAATTGAATCATGCGACGCCAACTATGCATCGCGCCCCAACAGATTTCTCCCTCCGCAGCCAATTGCTCGCCATTGTCCTCAGCAATGTCGCAGGCTTCGCGAAATGTTTCGGCGATGCGTTTTGTATTTTCTTCCGGGGCTTTATTCCAATCGGCGGGGCTCGCAGCGGAGTCGATCCGGATGACGCCATACGGTCGGACGCCGATGTCGCGCAGAATCCCGCCAATCCGGCATGCCTTGTGTACTTGTTCCAGAAATCGCTTCCGTTCCTCTGCATTGCCCATTGACGATCCTCCGCCAGTCGGCCCCCAGACCGGCGCAACGAGAGAACCGGCCACAAAATTTCGCGTTTGAAGCTTCTCTGCCAGCCGCTCCAGATCGTCCTTGTTTGAATCAATGCTGATATGCGGATCGGAGAGAAAAAGGTCTACGCCATCGAATCGAACGCCATCTACGTCGGCAGCGGCCGTCAGGTCCAGCATCGTATCCAAAGCTATGAACGGTTCTGTACCCTGACCTTTTCCCACCAGGCCGGGCCACATCGCATTGTGTATTTTGGGGTGGTTCATCAGTCGCGTTATCAATGCTAACGAATGATTACCGGAGCTCAACGATTCCCTTAATGTAATCCGGACGGAGGAAATCCCCACCAAAGGCGCGATCGACATCCTCCAGGGCAGAGTAACGGTTTGAGATGAATGGCGAGACTTCAATGACTCCGCGCTCCAGAAGGCGGAGCGATTCGCGGTAAACGAGCGGGCGTCCGTCCGCATCGAAGGCTCCGGAGCCGCCGACCGGAGAGACCAGCACCGGCTCCTTAAACTGCAATCGGTTTAATACGCTCATATCCACTCCCGCATGGCCATGGCTGTAAAGAAGGACTGTGCCTTGCTTACGCAGCACGCCGGGCATGGTAGGAAAGACTCTGCCGGCACCTGACGACTCAATGATGAACTCAGCCAAACGGCCGCGTGTACGCTCCCGAACAACGTCCGTGAGATCGTCGGCGGTGGGGTCGATTACCTCGGCGCCAAAGCGCGCGGCTAAGTCACGCTTGCGGGCATTCGGTTCACTCACGAGGAGCAGCCCGTCAAAGCCGAGCACGCGCCGCAGGTACTGGATAAATAACAGCCCGGCAGGACCGGCGCCCAGAATAAGCACCGTTCTGACACGGCGCTCTGGCGATTTGGCGCCGAGGGTATAGCGCGCACTCGAAACTTGCGCAACCGAATTCATCGAGTGGGTGATACAGGCCAATGGTTCGCTGAGCGCAGCAACCGCGGGTTCAAGATCGGACTCAATGTGAACCGCGTTGACGGCGGGAATGCTAATGAATTCCGCGAGGCCGCCCGGCAATCCCGTGATTCCATGCTCCCGGTAGAACTCACATTGGTGAGAATCGCCGGTAGCGCAATATTCACATTTCGAATCGCGACGACTGCTGATGCAATTTAGTCCTTGATCGAGGATGACGCGGTCACCCTCGCGAATGTCTGCAACCCCGACGCCCACGGCCACGACTTGACCGGCAATTTCGTGCCCGAGGATTTGAGGCTGCTGCTCGAGCGGCACAGCTTGTCCGCGCTCGTCCGTGTTGTAATTTGCCTCGCCGCCGTAGATATGGAAATCCGTGCCGCAAAGACCCACCGCCGCAACCCGCACCAATACCTCGTAAGGGCCGGCCTTGGGTTTTGGGACGTCTCTTACGTCGAGATTCTTGGCGGCATGCAAAACACACGCCCGCATCGTTTCTTTTAAGGTAGTTATGGCCAGATCTCCGAAGACATGATCATATCCCGCCGCCCAATGGCAACGACGTTATCGTTGTTGGGTACATAGACTGTGCCGTCCACTACCAGGCCCATTCCAGTAGACATTCTACATAACAGTCTTCCTGGTTTGCGTGTGAAACGCTGATTGAATTACCGATAGCTTGAACGGACCTGGCGCGCGTTGCCGGACAGCATGCCCGCCAGTTTTTCTTCGGCAGTCCCCACTTTTTGCGAGGAACTTTGATCAATTTCGGGTCCGGCGTTCCCCCTTGTTGATTTGGAGGAGACAAGACATGGAACAGGCAATTAAATCACTATCCTTTTTTGAGCGTTTCCAGCATCCGGTCACGCGGCGTGCCGCTCTGACGGCATTTTGCGGCGCGTTGGCAGCGGCAGTGCTCGCGGTGGCTCCCAGCTTCTTGAAAAGCGTCCTGCCGCAGCTTGCCGGGGCTCAACCCATCGGGGGACCGAAGCAAACCAAGTTGGCTGCGAAGCAGGAGGCGCCGATGGTGCATCGCCGGGGGGGCTCGTAGCTAACCAGATTCGGACAAAAGCGCTCAACCCGATCAGACCCCATCAGGACGGCAGGCTGCTTCCTGATGGGGCTTCTGCTTCTTAAGGACCCGCGCAAGACTGGCATGATGTTAAGCGTGCCCCGCAAAGACGACCGCTGGGTTTCCTTGCCTGCCTTGCGCACTCATCCGTGCCCTTTGCGCTCTTGAGGAATCGCCCAAAACGGCGGGTTGTCAAGCGCGCCCCGCGAAGAAATAGCGAGTTCGTTCGTTGTCTTCGCGCGCGCAGCCGCCGCCTTTGGGTTTTTAAGTAAACGCGCGTGTTGTTCTGTTAGCCGGGGCGGCTTGTGCGCTTTTAGGCAAACATTTTCGAAAAAGTTTGATCAGTTTCGTCCGGAGCCATCCCCCTTCTCTGTGTTGGAAGGCGATAGTCGCTTTCGGAACAACACTCAGACAAAAAAGTGGTAGCACCTGCTGGGGGGACTGCTGCGCCGGGCCCAAGAATATCGGGGCATTTTTCTAGTTGGTGGTAGCTGGGATCGCGATCTCAAAAGGAGAAAGAAATGAAATCAAACAAATCGAAAAATTGTCTTTGCGCCCAGTCCGCCGTGACTCGGCGGAACATTTTGCAAGTTTTGGCCACTGGAGCCGGGCCTCCCCGTCCGTGCGTCAGCGAAAGCCCGTCAGTGTAGGCGATTCGGAGCCGGCTGCGTGGAGCGACGCGTTCGATATCAGCAACTATTCAGGCGGAATTTATGCCAACGGCAGCGTTTATGGGATAGGAGTGGACGGTGTCGGGAACGGAGTATTCGCCACCACCGACATCCATTCCGGGGCTCCGGTCGCAGGCGGAATCGATGGCCTTCCCCTTCTGGGAGTGCCTGTTTATGTCAACGGCGTGGTACTCGCACCGAGCGCCCCCCAACTCCAACGGCAACGCCATGGCCTTCACAGTAGACACGCTCGGGAACGTTACCAATTACAATCTGACGATTCCGTCAGCCGCGAGCAACATGGTTGTTATGGGGAATGGCGATGTTCTTGTCTATGTGAGTGGGGACGGTAACGTTGTTGGAATTACACCAGTTGCCGGAACTGACCAATCGGGCAACCCGGACTACACTTATCAAAATGTGTTCTCTCCTCTGCCGATACCGAGCATCGATCCTGCGGCCGCGACGATCGATGCTCTGGGAGACACCATCCTAGTAGTGTGGAACGGCAGCGCTTGCGCCATGCGCATGTCGAACGGCCAACCGGTGAGTATCTGGACGAATTCAAACATTCCCGTTTATCCCAATAGCGTGACGCTATCGGGCAATGTCGCCTATATTGTCAACTCTCAGCCCAACCAGGTTATCGCCGTCAACGTCGTGGACGGCAGCATCCTGTGGACCTATAAGAACAGCACGAATATGGGCCCTTGCCTGAACTTCAACGGATGTGTTTATGTTGGAGACAACCAGGGAAATCTCAACATCCTGAACGCCAACACCGGCGTTCCGGCGGTCGATCCAGTTCGCCTCGAGGAGCCGTTGGATGGCTCGGACTTATTTATTGAAGACGGCATGGCCTACGTCAGTTCTTCCAAGGGGACCGTATTTGCGGTAGATACTACCGATCCGGAAGCAAGCGACCATCCCACATTTGCTGGCGTTCCTGCTCCCGCCGGCTCGTTGATTGGGGTGGAGAATGGCCTCTGCTTCATCATCAACGACCAGAACGGATATCGCTACGTGTCGGGAGTCGACATGGCGGTACTGGCGCATGGATTTGCCTGCGAAAGCAATCTACTGCCCGATACGGTGGAAGGCTCGGGGAACAGTTACGTTCCCTCTACGCCGGTCTTCCATACCGTGGTTCAATTGGTTGACCCGTACAAGGCTCCGCGCGCGAACATCGCCGTCAAAGTTTGGGCCTCCGACACAGTGACAATCTCCGACGGAGTCAACACCTACACTATTGATTCAGCTAACGCAGCCTGGCTGGAGACGGATTATTCCGGCCATCTCAACATCACGGCGACGGCCTCGAGCATCTCCTGCCCGGCATTGTTCCTGTGGTCAAGCTTTATGGACCGCGCCGAGACGATCCTGATCTATCCCGACCAGGATGTGGTCAACACGGTTGCCTCGAACTCGTCCAATATTGCCGCCGCTACCAACTTCGCCGGACAACCCGTCTTCAATTCCGGTGTCAGCACTTCCGACGTCGTTACCGTAATCACCAACACCATGGGCGGCAGCACAAGCACCAGTGCTGCTCTCACCAGCAGCCGCACTCGCGTGCACGATTGTCTTCGCCGCATGGCGGAACACCGAAAACACCACCCGCGGCGGCGTGTACCTATCTCAGTCGGAGACACTGGAAACGGCCATTTCGCATTTCCCGACAGCACCACAAACATGGGCTATGCCAATACTCCACTCACGCCTGATGCCGTCAATCGAACATTATCAATGGCCAATGCACAGGGCTTCAACTACCCGAGTACCAGCAGTAGCGATAGTGTGCATCCCATAGCCTTGAATCCACACCTCCGCGGAGTGCGATCGGTCGGATCGCTTAGCTCGGACTGGGACCGGTTCAAGTCCGCAGTCGTTCACGGCGCCAATAAGATCGCAAGCATTACCTGCACGGTCGACAAAGATCTCAAACAGATGGTGCATCAAATCTATGATGACGCCAAGAATGCGTACACGCTAGTGGTCACCGCC
>Ga0207085_1008_pt1 | contig 36851 bp, 29 predicted proteins | sample Alteio_BWMinHeat_53_FD_153542 | JGI IMG/M metagenome (GOLD analysis project Ga0207085, IMG submission 153542) | Enriched cells from forest soil in Barre Woods Harvard Forest LTER site, Petersham, Massachusetts, United States -... | ecosystem: Environmental > Terrestrial > Soil > Temperate forest >...
AACTCGCAAATCGCCGTCCGCCCATGGTAGCCGGTGCCGGAACATTCCAGGCATCCCGCGCCCTCGGAGAGCGGGACATTCGCCCAGATGGTGGGGTCCAAACTCGACTCTTTGAGTTCTTCCGGAGAATACTTCCTCGGCTTTTTGCAACTCGTACAGATCACGCGGACGAGGCGCTGAGCCATGATGCAGTTCAGGGCGGAGACGAAATTGTAAGGCTCGACGCCCATGTTGATGAAGCGGCCGATGACGTCGGTCACGTTGTTGGCGTGAACGGTGGTAAACACGAGGTGACCGGTGAGCGCCGATTGAATAGCGATTTGCGCGGTTTCCTGGTCACGGATTTCTCCGACCATGATCTTGTCGGGGTCGTGACGCAGGATGGAACGCAAGCCGCGCGCGAAAGTCAGGCCCTTCTTTTCGTTCACGGGAATCTGGGTGATGCCGCGAAGTTGATATTCGACGGGGTCTTCGATGGTGATGATCTTGTCTTCGTCGGTCTTAATCTCGTTGACGGCGGCGTACAGCGTGGTCGTTTTGCCGGAACCAGTCGGACCGGTGACCAGGACCATGCCATATGGCTCGCGGATGTAACGGCGGAAGCGCCGCGTTTCCTCAACGGAGAAACCAATGACATCCAGATTCAAGCTTTGAAATTTTTCCGAAAGCGTTTCCTTGTCGAGCACGCGAAGGACAGCATCCTCGCCATGGCTTGCAGGCATGATGGAAACGCGTAAATCAATGAAGCGCCCTTTGTACTTTACGCGGAAGCGCCCGTCCTGCGGGATGCGGCGCTCGGCGATGTCCAGGTCGCTGAGGACCTTGATGCGCGAAAGCACGGTGGAATGCCATTCCTTGGAGATGGGCTGCATGGCGTGCTGCAGTACGCCGTCGATGCGGTACTTGACGGCGACTTCCGTGTCGCGCGCCTCGATGTGGATGTCACTGGCGCGGCGCTCGAGCGCGGTGAAAATGATGGTTTCCACCAGGCGAACCACTGGGCTGGCGGTGCTGTCACGCGTCAGCCGGTCGCCGGAAATGGTTTCGTCGCTCTCCTCTTCCTCTTTCGAAGTCTGGAGAGTGAAGGCTTCGGTAGCTTGCTCGAGAACGCGCTGCGACTGCTCGGTGCGTTTCAGCAGATCGCCGATTTGACGCGCGGTCGCAACCTTAATGGACAGCTTTTTGCCCAGTAGGAGCGGCAACTCATCGCTCATCTGTACGCTGGGGTCAGCTACGGCGATGGACAACACATTGTTGCGCACTTCCAGCGGGACGAAGTTGTAGCGAAACATCAGATCCGCCTGGATGGTCCGGAACAGCTCCGGATCGATGCGCTGTTCTTTCAGATCGATAAAACTAAGGCGATAGCGCTCCGCCAGCTTGCGCGCGAAATCACGCTCGTGCTGCTCGTCACCGCCCGGCAGCCCGGGTGAAGGAGGAAGTTGTTCTGTGGTAGCCATGAATCCTTATCGGGTCGCCCCCTCCATCGAAAAGGAGAAGATTGGGAGGTATAGCGAAATCAGAATAAAGGCGACAAACAATCCCATGAAGATCAGAAGAACCGGCTCGATGATGGACACGAGTGCGGAGAGCCGCACGTTGACTTCTTCTTCGTAAAACTCGGCAACGCTGGTGAGCATGGGAGAAAGTGCGCCGCTCGATTCGCCCACCTCGATCATGTCCAGGGCCATTTCCGGCATCACCCCCTTGGAGGCAAGCGCGACGTGGAGGGATTCCCCTTCGCGCACCTGCTGGGTTGCCTGGGAGACAGTGGAACGCAGCAGCTTACTGGTGATGGCGTCCGTGGCGGTTTGAAGCCCCGCAACGAGGGGCGTGCCTCCGGTAAGGAGAGTCGCCAAGGTGCGCGAGAACTGCGCGACCTGGAATTTCAGAAGCGTGTCCCCGACGATCGGAAGGCGGAATTTGAAGCGATCGAAGGCCGCGCCGCCGTCCTCTGTGCGCGACCACAAGAAAACTCCCGCGACGCCGAGTGCCAGCATCGCAATCGTACCGAGGACAAACAACCGGTAATCGACGGTTACGGCAATCAAAAATCGCGTGGCCGCCGGGAGATCAACGTTCAAATCCCGATAGAGCAGGGCAAACTTGGGAATCACTGCCGTGACGAGGTAAGTAACGATAATGATCGCGACGCTGATCAGCAGGACGGGATACACCAGTGTCGCCAGAATCTTCTTGCGAACCCCGGTGCTCACGCGCTGGTAGGCGATGTAATAGTCCAGAACGCCAGACAAGTTGCCGCTTTTTTCTCCGGCCAGGATGGCTGTCGAATAAACTTTCGAAAACACACCGGCTTCGTCCACTGCTTCGGACAGTGATTTCCCTTCACGAACGCGGTCGCGCACCTGGGAAATTACAGGACGAAGCTTGGGAGAGCTGGCGCGATCAGCGAGAAGATCCAAGGCTCTTAATATCGGCAAACCTGCCTTGATGAGGGTATTGAACTGCTGGTTGAGGATCAGGAATTCCGAGCCGCCAATCTGGCGGCTGTTGCTCCGCCGGACTAGCCCGGCCAGCTTGCCTCCCCGGGTCTCCACCGAGTAGACGTACAAACCCCGGTCCGCAAGCTTCTGGCGTGCTTCGTCCAGCGAGCCCGCAGCTTCGACGTGTGAGAAGACACGTCCCTCGGCATCCGCCACGCGGCAGACAAATTCCCCCATAGGCCTTCAGTTTACCTCATCTGGATGATATGCGGGGAAAGCCTCAATGGTTGGCCGTTCTTTGCAGGAAAGGGGTTTAGGAATGCCTGTAGATTTAACGTCTTACGGGAGTGTCCCCAGGTGTAATTCTCCATTCACGATGGCTACCCCTTTGGGGGCCTCAAACCGGAAAAGCGAATCCGGCACAGGGGGATCCATTCGCCAGTTGGTAAAATGGAATTCGATGGCGGTTTCTCCCGGGTCGCGGATCAGCACCCGTGCTAGGTCTCCACTCTTGATATCGATCTCCAAAAACACTGCCTCACCATTGCGAGGATTCTGGGATGGGGATTCTCTGGAGGATTCTTTCGTGGATTTTGAACCCGCGCCGCGAAGCTGGCAATAGATCATGGCGTGCTCCGGGTCCTCAGGCTTTTCATCGATGGCGGGGAGGACCTGCTCGCAGACTCGAGACAATTTCATGTCGTCCGTCAACAGGGCTAGGGGCGTTCGCCAATCTGTGCTTTCCTTCGCCGGGACGCGCGTCACTGTGTGGTCGGCGGGAACGTAAAACCACGCCGTCTTGCCGTCCACGAGAAACACATTCTTTTCCGGTGCCTGATAGTCCCAACGCATTTTCCCCGGGCGCCGAAAGTAAGCGGTTCCCGCTTCCACGCGGACTAAACGGCCGTTTTCCATATAGCGTTCGAGAAACGAGGCTTGCATCGTCCTCGCCGCGCGATATCGGGCCTCCAGGCGAGCAACGCTCGCTTTCGTATCGGTGCCGACGGCGTGCGCGAGAAGAAACGAAAACAGCGGAAGAAGGTACGGATTCATGCAATGAGTCTATCAGCAGTTCATCCTGCCTATCATTCGGTTGCCAGGATAGACCTTTTTGGAGAATACCGGGCAAACTGTGGCAATCAAGCGGTCAAGAACATCAGATCGGTGGATCCACCAATGTTGCGGGGGCTGTGAGGTTGTAACGAATCTCACCCGGCTGATTGCAGAAAAAGCTCTTCCGGCCCGTTACTCCGCGGGTAGTTGGATCAGCGTTGATCGTATATCCGACTGCGGGAGTATTTCCGTCGTTGGCATATGTGAACGCGTACCCACTCTTTATGCCGCCGGCCAAAATGCTGTCAATGAGGCAAGCTCTCGTGGTGATGGCAACGCAATTCGAGGAACCGCCATCTCCAAGATTGAGGAGCGCGACCGAATAGCCGATGGCCGGATATGTGGTTGCATAGGCAGTCTCCGATGTGGAGATGGTTCGAACGCTGCTAGCGGCGGAAGATTCATTTGCAGACATGCGGGAGCTCATGAAATTCGGAATGGCGATAGCCGCGATTATCAAAATGATCGCCACGACGATCAGAAGCTCGATCAGTGAGAACCCTGCTTGTTTCTTCCTCATGGTAGGTCCCCGAGCGACTAAAGCCTTTCCAGGGCGGACTAAGCCGCGCACACAATGCTGTATTGGAGCATTTGGCGGGCCAACCTTCGTGTAATCAGAGAGCCATAACCCTAAGAAAATCAATTAAATACATGCACGAATACCTTCGCCCCAACGGACGAGTTCGATTTGTCGACAAAAAACGTCCACCGCGGAGATAAATGGACAGTAAGTGGCGACTCTCGGATTCTTCGCCTCTGACAGGGCTGCAAGGCGGGACAAATTTCAAAGGTTTTAGGATCACTGAAGACAAAAAAAAGCACGGGGCTTGCGCCCCGTGCTTTCCATTCTGTCTGCGGCCAAGATGGCCACGACAGGTTGCAGTTCTTACAGTGCTGGATCCGCAGGAGCGCAGGCTGCACCGCCCGCATTGTAGCGGATGACACCAGACTGGTCAGAGCAGAACGCGCGCTGGCCGCTCTGGCCAATGATGCTCGGCAACGCGGTCGAGGTATAGGTAACCATCGGCAGCGGAGCAACACCCACGGCCGTGAAGCTATAGCCGCTCTTCTTTGCCTGGGTCGACAGAACGTCGTCAATCAAGCAAGCCGCTGTCACGATAGCCACAGTGCAGGGTGCCGGGCCGCCGAGAGCAGCGATCGTCGGAGCAAAACCTTGCGCCGGGTAGGTCGTGGCAAACGTCACTTCCGCCGTGTTGATGGTGCGGAGAGAACCCACTGCCGAAGACTCGTTCGCGGCCATACGGGACCGGAGGAGGTTCGGAATGGCGATGGCCGCGATGATCAGAATGATCGCCACGACGATCAGCAACTCGATAAGAGAGAAACCCTTTTGTTTCTTCATGATGCTTAAATCTCCTTGAGATATTTTATGGTGCCAGAGCACACCCACACTGTCGCAAGCTAGAGGCCAATCTACCCCCTCCGACGGAGAGGATTCCATATTCTGTATCGCAATGAAAAAAAATGACTTACCCCGTTTTACATGCCGTAACAACAGCTTGAGAATGTCCTATCATCTGTAGTTGGTCGGCCAAAGTGACGTTTTTTGTCCTCTGCGACAAGCAGAAACCGTCATTGGGGCTCCAGCGCCCTCAATCGCCATCCTGGTTCTCGTCTTTCTTGTGGGCTCATAGATTGTGTTTTTTGGCATAGTGCCGGAAGGACCGGTAACTGATATTGAGCAGTTCTGATGCGCGCGTGCGTACGCCACCAGCCTTGGCGAGCGCGGCTTGGAGGTAGCGGCGCTCGGCATCGGCAATCTGCTTCTCGAAATCCATGCCCTCTGCCGGAAATTCGGCGGTGTGGTCCCCGTTTGCTCCATTCAGGGGCGCTCCGGAATAACCTGCGATGCGATCGGGCAGAACACGCAGAGAAATCTCCCTGCCCGTCTCCAGGGCCACGGCACGCTCCATGGTGTTCTCGAGTTCCCGAACATTGCCAGGCCAATCATAAGATTCGAGGCGCGTCATAGCTTCCGGAGAGATGCCCTCGATGAGTTTTTCCATCGTCTTGCGGAAGCGTTCCAAAAAGTGCCGCGCCAGAAGTGGGATGTCCTCGCGGCGATCACGCAGGGGGGGCACGAGGATGGGGATCACGCTAAGCCGATAATACAAGTCTTCCCGGAAGCGCCCTTCGGCAATTTCCTTCTCAAAATCCTTATTGGTGGCGGCGATAATGCGCACGTCCACGTCCGCTTCTTCGGTACTGCCGATCGGGCGGACTTTGCCTTCCTGCAGAACGCGGTAAAGCTTCACTTGCATCGTGAGGCTCATGTTTCCGATCTCGTCCATGAAGAGCGTTCCGCCATGGGCCGCCTGGAAAAGGCCCTGGCGGTTTTCATTCGCGCCGGTGAACGCGCCCTTCATATAGCCGAAGAGCTCAGACTCCAGGAGCGTCTCCGGGAAAGCGCCACAATTGATGGTGATGAAAGGGGCCTGCGCACGAACGCTGTTTTCATGAATGGCGCGAGCCACCAGTTCCTTGCCGGTCCCACTCTCCCCGGTGATGAGCACGCGGCTCGTCTGGGGAGCGACGGTTTGAATCATGTCGAAGATCGCGCGCATGTTCGGGCTCTGCCCGATAATGTTGTCCAGCCCGGTAAGCCGGCGCAGTTCCCGGCGCAGATATCCGGCTTCTTTCTTCCATTTCAGGCTCTCCGACACTTCGTGAACAGCGAGGCGCAATTGATCAACGAGGGAGTCGCCCTTGACGACGTAGCGGTCCGCACCGGAATTGAGAGCCGCGATAGCGGTATCCAGGGCGGGCAGAGCGGTCATCAGCAGGAAAAAGGAACCGGGGGCGATTTCCTTGGCGAATTTGAGGAGATCGACTCCGCTCTCTCCGGGCATGCGGACATCGGAAATGATGATGTCGAAGATTTGTGACTCCAGCTTGCGCTTGGCGGCCTCCACGCTGTGCACCACTTCGACGCGGTGGCCTTCCTTGCGGAAGGTAATCTCCAGCAGCTCGCCGATGGATTTCTCATCGTCGACGACGAGAATGTGGGGCATTTCTCGCAACGTCTCCTTGATTACGGCTTTCGTTCCTTGCATGGCGCCTCACGCAACTCGCGGCAATTCGACTATAAACTCTGCACCGCGGTCTTTCTCTGAAATAACGCTGATCTTCCCGCTATGAGCTTGCACAATTTGGTAGACGATGGACAGGCCAAGCCCGGTTCCGCCTTCGAAACCGGATTGAAGCGGTTCGAAAATCTTGGCTCGCTGTTTCGGATCCAGGCCGATGCCCGTGTCGCGGAAAGCAATGCGCAGCCAGAAAGGATGGCGGTCGAGCTTGACTGTGAGCGTGCCGCCGTCCGGCATGGCCCGCAGGGCGTTGTCGCAAAGATTCCAGAATACTTGTTTGATTTTATTGGCATCTACGCGCGCACGCAGCTCGTGGCCATTGAATGAGCGGACAATCTGGTATTTGGCGCCGATTTCTGGCTTCTTCTCCATCAGCGTCAACGTTTCGTCCAGAAGGCCGCGGACGTCGGCTTCTTGAAACTCGTACGTCTTCTCTCTCGAATAGTTCAGAAAATCGGTGATGATGGCGTTGAGCCGTTCCGATTCCCTGCTGACGATATTGACCAGGCGTTTCTCGTCTTCTTCCAAGGGAATGAGGCGCGCGAGCTCTTTGACCGCACCGGCCATGGCCGTGAGGGGCTGGCGAATTTCATGCGCAATCGCCGCGGAGAGTCGTCCCAGCGCGGCCATGCGCTCTTTGGTCGCGACTTCCTGCTCCAGTCGACGCAGATCAGTGAGATCCTGAAAGTTGAATACATAGCCGCTGCGATGTGCATCCCGCGAGCGTAGAGGAGAGATACTGATGCCCAGGTAGCGCTGTTCGCCCGTGGGCGCACGAAAGTCAATTTCTTTTCGCAGAGACAGCCTTTCCGCGTCGGCAAACTGGCCAGGAAGCCAAAAGTCCGCGTTCAGATCCTGGAGCTTCTTGCCTTGAAGATCGGCGAAATGCAATCCGAGAATCTCCTCACCAGTGCGGTTCAGCAGCAGAATGCGTCCTCCAAGGTCAGTGGTCAGCAGGCCGCCGCGCATCGAGTGGATGATGTCTTCGGTGAAGTCCTGCAGACTGAGTAATTCCTCCCGCTTTTCTTCCAGCTCCACACCTTTGCTGCGGACCGATTGTGCGAGAAGGCTGGCAAGGTAGGCGACCGCGAGAAAACCCAGCAGATTCATGACCAGCCAGGTGCGCAGGCTTTCTGGTGTCGGCAGAATCGTGTAGGTGTGGGGAATCCTATCGGTGTAGGCCAGCACGGTCATGGCTGCGAGGAGGATGAAGCAAGTCGAAGTAATCAAAAATGCGATGCTGCGGGAAAAAAGGATGCTGGCGACGATGATCACCAGCAGATACAGGGAGATGAAATAACTCTCCTGCAAACCGGTCGAGTACACCAGCAGGGAGATCATCGCCACGTCGCCGGCGACTTGCAGGCCGCCATGCCAGCGGGCCTGCGGGAGCCAGCGCAGGAGGATCAGGTGAAGAATCCCGAGAGTTAGCCAGAAAATGATGAGGGGAAGAAAAAAACGGTTGGTGCTGAAACCCGGGATGTACTGCGGCCAGACAACTCCAACGCTAAGGATCAGCGTGATCGTCAGGAGACGAACACGCGTCAACCAGTCCAACCATTCCCTTGTCGCGAAACTTTTATCCATGGCTCGCCCGCGTTTTTACCCCCGGCAGCAGGGCACTCTCAAGTCCTGGCAGGAAAAGCGGAGGGCCGGGAGAAACTTCCCTGCCCTCCGCAAAGAGGATCGAGCCGCGCGGGCCGAAGCCCGGTCTAGTGCATCGAGCTCAGTTTGCCGATCAGCGAGAAGAGCGGCAAGTACATGGAAATAACCACGCCGCCGACGATGACGCCCAGAAACACGATCATGATGGGCTCGAGGGCGGTCAGCAAGTCCTTCACCGCAGCATCGACTTCTTCTTCGTAGAAATCGGCAATCTTCTGGAGCATGGCGTCCATCGCGCCAGTCTGTTCGCCGACTGCGATCATCTGTGTGACCATGCCCGGAAACACTTCGGAATCTCTCAGCGGTTCCGTAAGCGACTTGCCTTCTTCAAGGGATTTCCTCACTTGCTGCAAAGCCCTTTCGACCACGGCGTTTCCTGCCGTCTTCGCAGTGATGTCGAGACCTTCAAGGATAGGCACGCCGCTGGAGATTAGCGTTCCGAGCGTGCGCGTAAATCTCGCCACGGCGATCTTTCTCATCAAAGTGCCAAGGACCGGCAATTTAAGAAGGATAGTATCGAGAATGAAGCGGCCTTGCGGAGTGCCATACCAAACTTTTATTCCGAAGATGGCGGCCCCAAGACCTACGAGAATGAGGAGGCCAAAAATGCTGCCGACGAAATTGCTCAAGGCGATGACGATCTTCGTGGGCAGCGGAAGATCTACCCCGAGGCCGGCAAACAAGGTGGCGAAAATCGGAACGACTTTCCAGAGCAGCAGCGTGATGACCCCGCCGGCGACGGTCAAAACGCCGATCGGATAGACCAGCGCGGACTTGACGGCGCGTTGGAGCTTGACGTTTTTCTCGATGTACGTCGAGAGGCGCTGCAGAATGGTGTCGAGAATACCGCCCGTCTCGCCCGCCTCCACCATGTTGACGTACAACGCATCGAAAGCTTTCGGCGAACTGCGCATCGCCGCCGAGAGCGTGGCGCCACCTTCCACCTGGCCGCGGGTGTTGACCAGAATTTTTTGAAAGAATTTGTTTTCCTGCTGGCTGGCCAGAATCTCCAGACACTGCACGAGCGGCAGACCGGCATCGATCATGACCGAGAACTGGCGCGTGAAGATGGCCAGTTCCTTGGCCTTCACGCTGCCGCCGAATTGCGGCATGTTGAATTCCTTGCCCTTCTCGGTCATTTTCGTCGCAGTGATCTGCTGCCGCTTCAGCAGGTTCGCCAGTTCCGACTTGTTGGCGGCGGTCATGACACCGCTAACGCTGGCGCCGGCGCGGCTGGTTCCTTGGTATTTATAGTCCGGCATGTGATGCCCTCCTCATTGCTTCAATCTCTCGGCCATGTGGCCATTCCGAAATCAAAAAGTCTCCTAGCGTTTGCTTGCAACAGGGGTCTTATTCCCGGCCCCCGGTGTGGATACGCCGCGGTTGATCATGTCTTGCAGCTCATCGGGATTCGACGAACGGGAAATAGCCATGTCCAGCGTGATCATTTTTTGGAAGTAAGCGTTCGCCAGACCCTGGTTGAAAGTCTGCATGCCCGTCTGGCCCGTGCCCGTCTGCATCGCGGAATAAATCTGGTGAATCTTGTCTTCGCGCACCAGGTTGCGTATGGCCGGAGTCGGAATGAGAACTTCCATAATCATGGCGCGGCCGCGTCCATCGGAGCGCGGGAGAAGCGCTTGGCAAAGAATGCCTTCCAGAACCATGGAGAGCTGAGCGCGAATCTGCGGCTGCTGGTGCGAAGGGAAAACGTCAATGATACGGTTGATGGTCGATGACGCAGAATTCGTGTGCAGCGTGGCGAAGGTCAAGTGGCCGGTCTCGGCGATGCGCAGGGCGGATTCAATGGTCTCGAGATCGCGCATTTCTCCGATGAGCACCACGTCGGGATCTTCGCGGAGTGCGGCGCGGAGTGAATTCGCAAAGGAATGGGTGTCCGCGTGAACTTCTCGCTGGTTGACCAGGCACTTCTTGTGGTTGTGAAGAAACTCGATGGGGTCCTCGATGGTGATCATATGCTCTTCGCGTTCGCTGTTGATCTTGTCCAGCATGGCGGCGAGCGTGGTCGATTTGCCCGATCCGGTCGGCCCGGTGACCAGCACCAGCCCGCGCGGCTTGTCGCACAAACCTTTCACGACTTGCGGCAACCCGAGAGCGTCAAAACCCTTAATTTCCCAGGGAATGGTACGGAAGACTGCGCCGACGGCTCCCCGTTGATTGAATACGTTGCCGCGGAAACGCGCCAGGTTTTTCAAACCGAACGAAAAGTCCAGCTCCAGGTTTTCTTCGAAGCGGTGCTTCTGGGCATCCGTCAGCACGCTGTAGGCCAGCGATTTCGTATCCGCAGCCGTGAGCGGCGGCATATCGAGCGGACGAAGCTTCCCGTGCACGCGCACGCGCGGCGCGCTGTTCGTGGTGATGTGGAGGTCGCTGCCTCCCATTTCGATCATCTTTTTCAGCAATTCGCTCAGCGTGATTCCAGCCATCGCACACCTTCTCTTCTACAAAACCGTTTCGCGCAGAACCTCTTCCATGGTGGTCTGCCCCAAGGCGACCTTCGTCAATCCGCTGCGCCGGAGCGTCAACATGCCCTGCTCGATTGCTTTCTTTTTGAGTTCCAGCGCGGAAGCACCAACCAGGATCAGTTCGCGGAGTTCGTCGTTGATTTCCATCACTTCGTAAAGACCAGTACGGCCCTTGTAGCCGCGCTTGTTGCAGGTGGTGCAGCCCTTGCCGTGATAGATTTTAGTCGTTTTCACTTCTTCGGGGGTATAGCCTGCATCGATGAGCGCCTGTTGGGGGACTTCCAGCTCTTCCTTGCAATTCGAACAGATGCGGCGCACCAGGCGCTGCGCGCAAATCAAGTTCACGGATGTGGCCACTAGGAAAGGCTCAATACCCATGTTCATCAGACGGCTGATGGTGGACGGTGCATCGTTGGTGTGCAGCGTGGACAAAACCAAGTGACCGGTAAGCGCGGCTTTGACCCCGATTTCCGCGGTTTCAAAGTCGCGGATTTCGCCGACCAATATAATGTTGGGGTCCTGCCGCAGGAACGCACGAAGAGCGGCGGCAAAGTTCAGCCCGATCTGTTCCTTCATCTGCACCTGGTTGATGCCCGCCAGCTGAAACTCGACGGGGTCTTCCGCGGTCATGATGTTGGTGTCCACGGTATTGAGCGTGGCCACCGAGGAATACAAAGTGTTCGTTTTTCCCGAACCGGTCGGGCCGGTGACCAATACCATTCCGTAGGGCTTCAAAATATTGCGTTCGAATTTCTTGAGCGACTCCGGTTCGAAGCCCAGCTTGGTCATGTCCAGCCGGAGGTTTTCTTTGTCCAGCAAGCGCATGACGATTTTTTCGCCGTAGAGCGTCGGAACCGTCGAGACGCGGAAGTCCAGTTCCTTTTTCTTGCCTTCGGACTTGTACTTGATCATGATGCGGCCGTCTTGCGGCAGACGCTTTTCCGCAATGTCCAGCTTCGCCATGATTTTTAAGCGGCTGGTGATGGCGTCCTTCAAGCGCAGCGGCGGGGTCATTACCGTTTGCAGCTGGCCGTCCACGCGGAAGCGCACACGCATCTCCAGTTCGTAGGGCTCGATATGAATATCGCTCGCGCCTCTCTTCACGGAGTCCGTCAAAATCAGGTTGACGAGTTTGATGATCGGAGCTTCTTCCGCCGCCTTCTCCAAGGTCGCGGTATCCATCTCCGATTCTTCGGCCGCCAACTCCAGCTCGTTGTCTTCATCAACGAGGTCCTTCATCAAGTTGCTGAGCTCTTCGTGGTTCGTAGACGACGCCCCGTAGAACCGGGTAATCGCGTCGCCGATGGCCGACTCCGAAGCCACCACCGGTTCGACGTTGAACCCGGTCATGAACTTGATATCGTCCATCGCGAATACATTGGTGGGATCCGTCATGGCGATGGTGAGAACGGAACCGACGCGCGAAAGCGGAATAACTTGGTAGCGTGACGCGGTGTCCTGCGGAATCAGCTTGATGACGTTGGGATCGATTTCGTAATACTTGAGGTTGATGGAGGGAACACCGTACTGGCGGGAGAGCACACCGGTGATGTCATCATCGGTGATGAAGCCCATCTTCGTCAGGCAACTGCCCAGCTTGCCTCCATTGGCGCGCTGAAACTCCAGCGCTTTTTGGAGCTGGTCCTGCGTGATCAGGCTTTCTTTAACAAGTATCTCGCCCAGACGGACGGACATCCGCAGTACTCCAGACGGGTTTGCACCCAGGGCCCACCTTAACAAATGCGGGAGGCGACGGTACTCAGAATTTCTGCTTTAGTTCTGAAATGGCTAATACCTGCCCACAAGGTCAGGTTCCGCGAAACGAGTACAGGTCGAAATCTTGACTTGCTCCGGCGCGCTGGCTATCGTGCCAGAGAGATGTTTATGAGGCACATCCAGACATATTCTGCTCATACCCGCGGCTCACTGACCAAAATTGTCTCCGGAGTTTGCGGGAATTGGACGTTCCTCATGGGTGCCTGCGACTTTTCGCGCAACTAACCATGAGCCATTTGGACAATCGCCAACGTTGGGTCCTGGGCCTTGGCGGATGCCTGCTGACGTTGCTGCTCGCTGCGGTTTTCACTTTTGGATCCCTGGATGTTCCCTTTGAACCGCGCAGCTGGCGCGCGGTCATGGTGCTTTACGCGGTATCGAGCCTTATCACCGCGGCATTTCTGGTATTCGGCCTGATCCTCGCGCGCACCACGCTGCGGCTGTGGGTCGAGCGCCGCAGGGAGCAACTCGGCGCGCGATTCAAAACGAAAATGGTTGTTGGAGCCATGGCCATTTCGCTCCTGCCTATCGTCTTCATGTTCATCGTCAGCTATTCCCTGATCAATCGCAGCCTGTTGCTCTGGTTCCCGAAGCCATTGGAAATCGCCTCTGAGGAAACGCAAAAACTCTTGAATGATTTGGGCCGGGCGCAATTGCCGCGTCTTCGCGGCATCGCGGAGAGGGTGCTGGAGGATCTGGCTCGGCCGGGCGGGGATTTCCTGCAGCCGGCTCTTGCCAGAGGCGCCGACGCAGTCTGGATCTTAAATCGCGAAGGAAATCCGATCCGCGGTGGAATCATCTGCGACAATCAGCCGGAAAATCGGCGCGAGAATATCTGCCAGCAGCCGGAAGTGCTCGGCAAATATCTGCGTTCCCTGCCGAGTGGCGTGGAAATCTGGGAAGCCGGCGGGAAGAATTTTCTCGCCGCGCGGGTTCCCAATCTCGAACGCGGGCAACCCGCCGGATTTGTGGTTGCGGGAAACCACACCAGCCCGGGCCTGCTAACCAGTCTCGCGGCCATTCAAACGCAGACTCGCGAATACTACCAGGCCAAGCAGGATCTGCGTGCGTTGAAGCGACAGATGCTTTTGATCCTTATGCTTTTCACCGTACTGCTGCTCTCGGCCGTCATGTGGGTTGCGCTGTTTCTGGCCAAGCAGGTAACCGTTCCCATTCAGGCTCTCGCGGAAGGAACGCGCGAAGTCTCTTCCGGTAACTTCGATTATCAGGTACCGGAACAATCTCAGGATGAGCTGGGAATCCTGGTGCACTCGTTCAACGCCATGACCACGCAGCTGCGCGACAGCCGCTCGCAAATCGATCAGTTCACCACCAATCTCCAGCAAGCGGTGCAGGAGCTGGAACGCCGGCGCCAACTTATGGAAACCGTCCTGGAAAATATTCCCACCGGCGTCATTTCGCTCGATGCTGCGGGAGCGATACTCCGTGCCAATAAATCCGTCGCGCGCATGTTCGGCGCGAGTTCCCGCGACCCACTCTCCCTGGAAGAGCTGCTCGGGGGCGATGCAGCGCGCACCGTGCAATACCTGATGCGGCGGTCCCTGCGCATGGGCGTGGTCTCGCGAGAGATCGAGACGGTCGTGGCTGGCCGCGTCTTGCACCTTGCGGTAACCGTAAGCTCGCTCGGGCCTCGCCGGGCCAACACCGGCTTCGTACTGGTTCTCGACGACTTGACGGAGATGCTCCGCGCCCAAAAATCAGCCGCATGGCAGGAAGTCGCGCGCCGTATCGCCCATGAAATCAAGAACCCGCTCACGCCTATTCAGCTTTCTTCGCAGCGGCTTTCGCGATTCCTTGACCGCCGCGCCGCGAGTCAATCCGCGAATCCGCAGGATGCGGAGTTGACGAAACTGGTTCAGGAATGCTCCCGGCTGATCGAGCGCGAAGTCTCAACCCTCGCCGCGCTGGTCAACGAGTTCTCTCAATTCGTGCGCTTCCCTACCGCCAAGCTCGCGCCTACTAACGCCAATACCATCGTCCACGAAGCGGTGGAAGTTTTCTCCGGCCGGCTCGATGGCATCACCCTCAAGACTACTCTGGCGGACAATCTTCCCGCGGTCCGCGCCGACAGCGGGCTGCTTCGCAGCGTGGTCGTCAATCTCATCGATAACGCCGCGGAAGCTATGGAGAATTCCTCCTGTCGCGAAATCCTTGTCTCTACCCGTGCGCACTCGGACGCGGAGACCATCGAGATCTGCGTCTCCGACACCGGCCACGGGATTTCTCCCGAAGACAAAGACAAGCTGTTTCTTCCCCATTTCTCCACCAAAGATCGCGGCACGGGCCTGGGCCTGGCGATTGCCGCGCGCATCGTCGCCGAGCACGGCGGCAGCATCCACGTAGAAGACAATACCCCCGCAGGCTCGCGATTCCTTGTCGAACTCCCGGTTGCGGAATTGACGCCCGCCTCCATTGCCGACCACAATGGAACGGACCACTCTCGATGACACCCAGACCGCATCTCCTCATCGTCGACGATGAAGCCGGCATCCGCGAATCTCTCTCTTCAATTCTCAACGAAGAGGGTTATCACGTGGAAGCCGTCGCTTCTGCCGAGGAAGCGCTGGATCGCGCTTCCGCGGGGGATCTCGAAGTGATGCTCCTTGATGTTTGGCTTCCAGGAATGGATGGCCTCGAAGCTTTGAGCCGCTTGCAAGCGACTCCCCGCCCGCCCGCAGTCATCATGATTTCGGGCCACGGCACCATCGAAACTGCCGTGCGCGCCACCAAGCTCGGCGCTTTTGATTTCATTGAAAAACCTCTTTCCATCGAGAAAATCGTCGTGCTTGTGCGCAATGCCATCCAACAGCGGCGCCTGGAAGAGGAAAACCTGTTTTTGCGAACCGAGCTGGGCCACCGTTATCAAGTCATCGGTGAAAGCGTGCCGATGAAAGCCCTGCGCCAGCAAATCGCGGTGACTGCGCCGACCAACGGCCGCGTCTTGATCTACGGCGAGAGCGGCACTGGCAAGGAGCTGGTAGCCCACGCGCTACACGCCGCCAGCCTTCGCAACAAGGGCCCCTTCGTGGAAGTGAATTGCGCCGCCATCCCCGAAGAGCTCATCGAGTCCGAGCTTTTCGGGCATTTGAAAGGCAGCTTCACCGGCGCAACGGAAGACAAAACCGGAAAATTCCAGAAGGCCGACGGCGGGACTCTTTTCCTGGATGAAATCGGCGATATGAGCCTGCGCACGCAATCGAAGGTTCTGCGCGTTCTCGAGGAGCAGCGCTTTGAGCGCGTGGGCTCCAACCAGACCATGCGCGTCGACGTGCGCGTCATCGCCGCCACAAACAAAAACCTCGAGCAGGAGATCACCCGTGGCGCCTTCCGCCAGGATCTCTTTTATCGCCTCAATGTAATTCCTTTTTTTGTTCCCCCGCTGCGCGACCGCAAAGAAGATATTCCCACGCTGGCGAAATATTTCTTGCGCGAATTCAGCTCCGCTTACGTGAAAAAAACACGCGAACTCAGCGACTCCGCCATGGAAGTTCTGGTGCGTTACCCCTGGCCGGGAAATATTCGGGAGTTGCGCAACCTCGTCGAGCGTTTGGTCATCGTGTGCCCGCAGCCGCGCATCGAGCCACATCACCTTCCGCCCGAGCTCTTTCGCGGCGTCGCCGAAAGCCCCCATCATCCGTATTCGACGCTTCACGAAGCGCGCAGCGCTTACGAGCGCGAGTTCATTTTGCGAAAGCTTCAGGAGCACCGCTGGAACATGACGCAGACGGCTACCGCTCTCGGCCTCGAGCGCAGCCATCTCTACCGTAAGATGAAATCGCTGGGAATTGCCGCACCGGACTGATTGCTGCCTAAACCATTGCCCTTGGTGCTGCTGCCAAGGAATTCTCTTTTCCCGTTTAAGATGCACTTCGTGTAAAATCGCCCCAACCTGAGTCTTGCATTTCGCAATACTGTTTGAATCAGCGGATTTCGATCGGATTCCCCGGATTCACCGCCCATTCATGCATAGAAATCCTGACTACTCTCCACAGGCCAGCCGATTCGCTAAACGCAGCCAGTCGGAATCGTGGGATCCCCAGTGATGAAAACTATTTTCGTCCTTTTCGCACTCGCGTCTTTCTTTGCTCTTCCGGCGCGGTCTCAGACGGACACCCTCGCCTCGGGCAACAGTGCGAAAGCCGCGGCCGAGTCTCGTACCTTCTTTCCTAAGAACTGGATTCGCGGCTATGTGGACTATCAGGTTGCTCCCTCTCACAACGAACCCGACCTTGGCCGTTGCCCGTTCCCTCCGCAGGGCGGGGCCGCTTCCACGTGCACGGCGTACGCGCGCTATTTCATCAGTGGATACGTCGAGCTCCAGCCCTTTGGCCGCACTCCCGCGCGTCATCTCTTCCTCTTCTTCGAACCTAAATTCAGCTTTGGCAGGAATATTCCCCAGTTCACCTACACCGCATCCATGTTGCCGATGGCCTACGAGCGTTCCATTGGAATCGGATTTCAATTGCCGAGGAATTTCGAGCTGCGCGCCACGCAGCATCAGGTGGATTGGCTCGGGCGTTACGCCAAGTCCCTGGGCTCGGGGGACCTTCGCAACAATGGCCCTTACGGTCTCTATGCCACGTTTGGAGTGCGCTGGTCCTTCGGCGGCTACGGCCACCAGGGTGCGCCGGCTTACTAAAAGGCGCACGATCCACGGTCCGCCCGGGAAACTCTATTCGCTCTCTTCCTGATTCTTGCTGAGTCCTTCCAGCTGAAAGTGCCAATCCAGCTCTCGCACTTTTTGCGGGCTCTCCCGCCAGTCCGGCACCACTTTCACGAATAGTCCGAGATAGATCCGTGTATCCAGTAGCGTTTCCAGTTCCTTGCGCGCTTCCGTGCCGATTTTCTTCAGCATTTCGCCTTTGTGGCCGATCAAGATTTTTTTCTGCGTGGCGCGCTCCACGTTCATGGTGGCTTCGATGCGCAGCAGCCGGGGCTTCTCTTCAAATTTTTCCACCACCACCGCGAGCGCGTAGGGCACTTCGTGATACATTACCTGGATTGCTTTCTCCCGTATGATTTCCGCGGCAAGAAAACGTTCCGGCTGGTCCGTGACCTGATCTTCCGGAAAGTACGGATCGCCCTCCGGCAAGTGCTTCCGGATTTCATCGAGTAACTCTTCGCACCCCGCGCCCTTCAGCGCGGAAATCGGAACGATGGCCGAAAATTCGAACGCCTTCGAGAAAGCCTCGATCAAGGGCAGCAGCTTAGGCTTTGGCACGCGGTCGACTTTGTTCAATGCGAGAATCGTTTTCCCGTGAAAACGCTGCGCCTTCTGCAGCAACAACTCATCCGCATGCGCGTGCGGGCTGCTGGCGTCCACCATCAGCAGCAGCACGTCGATGCCCTCCAACGCGGCGGCCACTTCCTGCATCATTTGCCGGCCCAGCGCGGAGTCCGCTTCGTGCACCCCGGGTGTATCGATAAAAACAATTTGGCTCTCGGGCGTGGTCACAATTCCCTGAATGCGGTTGCGCGTCGTCTGCGGCTTCGAAGTCACGATCGCTATTTTCTGTCCCACCAGGCGATTCACCAGCGTCGACTTGCCAGCGTTCGGCCGCCCGATAACCGCGACGAACCCCGAGCGAAACGTCCGCTTTTCGGCACTCTTTCGTTCTTCTTCCATCAAGGTTTCACGATCGGCAACTCCAGCGCGCTAGGATGATCCCCATCGTGGACCAGCGTGATGTGTGCCGTTTTCGCATCTTTTCCAGTCTCCGCCGCCACAACGCCGCCGCTATTGTAGTTTTTTTCCGCGCCCGTCGAATTCATGCTGCGAATCACCAGCCGCAGCCGGCTTCCTTTGCCTACTTGCCGCGAGAAAAACGTGAAGTTGTCGAATACATATTTTTCAGTTTTCCCCACCGGCACGGGCTTGGCTTCACGCGGGGATTCGCGATATCTCGCTCGCATCGTGGCCCCGGTCAGAGCCACCGATCCGCCATCCGGCAAGATCTCGTACAGGTCCGCTTCCAGATCCGTATCGGGCACGTCCATCTGGAGCCACACCGTCAATTTCGGGAATCCGGAAATTTCAGTAGCTTCGCCGAACAGCTCGCTGTGGTACACCACGCCCTCGCCGAACAGATTCAGCACGGTTCTTTGCGAGGTCAGGCCATTTGGCTCGTCGTCGGGTTCTGCTGCACCGGGCCGGGTGTCCAACGGATCGTATGTCCACGAATCACTCGCTGTACCGCCGGACGGAGTCTCTGCCAGGTTTCCGGAATGAAAAACGTCGCCCGCTGTGCCAGCCGAACGCAGGTACAGTGTTTTCTTTGCGTTCGAAATGCTTTCCAGGCTGTCCGCGTACTTCCATTCCTCCGCTCCAACCACGTAGTAGGCTACGCGTTTCTTCAAGAACTGCGGTTTCTGGCCGCCCTTCATCGCCCAGTCGTACCATTCAGTATGCAGCTTGTTCAGATCGAGCACACTGGCTTGTCCAAATTTGAGGCCGCTAACTTCCGCTTTGGGCGTGCGCGTCCCGGGGTGATCCCATGGCCCGATGATGAGGTAGTGATTCGCTTTCGCTTCCGCGGTTCCGTATTGCATATGCCGCTTATAAAACGTGAACGCGCCCGGCTGGTCGCCGTCGTAGTGCCCGGTGATCGACAGGATCGGGACGCTCATCTTTTTGTATTGTTCTGGCGACGGTACCATCGCATCGTAGTAAGCATCCGGCGTTGGATGCTTCATCCATTTTTGGAAGACTGTCGAGAAATTCCCCACCATCTTGTCGAAATCCTGAAACGCCGAGTGCGTCATATACATCTCGCGCGCTTTGGAGCCCCAGAAACTGCTGCTTCCAAATAAACTTCCGTTGCTAGTAGCGCCGCTTGTAAACGTCAGCCATTGCAGATCGTAAGGCGCGAAGATGTTGTACTGAAATGGAAAATCGACTCCCGGATGCGCTGCCGCTGCCGGAACAATTGTCGCGAGGTGCGGCGGAAACTCTTTGAGCACCGTCCACTGATCGAACCCTGCGTAGGATCCGCCCCACATTGTGACTTTGCCGTTGCAATACGGCTGCTTCGCCAGCCATTCGACGACGTCGTATCCATCCTGCCCCTCGTTCACAAACGGTTCGAACTCGCCGCCAGAATTTCCGCGCCCGCGTACGTCCACCAGCGCATACACGTAGCCATGCTTCGCGAAGTACATAGCCCGGTCGGTGTAGGAATCCCCGATATACGGCGTAAACGTGAAAATGACCGGGAGCGGTTGCTTTTGGCCGTGCGGCGTGAACACTGTGGCGTTCAACTTCACGCCATCGCGCGTGGGGATCTTCACGGCCCACTGCATGTCAACGTTCGGCTCATCCACCGCAGGCTTCTGCTGCGCGCGGATGACCGGAGACCCCAGCAGCAGCATCGCCAGTGCCAACCCTACCGCAGCTTTGCACACGCTCTTCCTTGTCCATCCAAACATTCCGCCCCCTCAACAAAGATGTGATTCGAATTCCAGATCCTGGTTCGATTCGCGGCGGTATTATTTTTTCGTCAAGGCCGCTTTCATTTGTTTGCGAATCCGTACGCGCAATACTTTTCTTTGGTTGGCTTCCAGGACCTCGAAGCGGTGGCCCGCCAGTTCGATCTTGTCACCCGGCGCGGGCACTTTTCCGGAAGCGTGGCTGAGTAATCCCGCGAGCGTGGTCACTGCTTCATCGGCACGATCTCCAAATTTCACTCCGAGCAGTTCTTCCACGTCTCGAATCGCCAGGCTGCCGCGCATGATAAGTCCGCCATCCGATTCGCGCACCACATCCGGCGCCGGCGGCTTCCAGTCTCTTCCGCTTTCGCCAACGATTTCTTCCACCAAATCCTCGACCGTGGCGATGCCCGCCACCGTTCCATGCTCGTCAATCACCACCGCCAGCCGCTGGCCCTTCTGCCGCATTTCGCGAAGCAACTCCGAACCCGCCTTGGTTTCCGGAATAAAGAGAACGGGCTTTGCCAGCTCCCGCACTTTTCTTTTGGGCAAGTCCTGGTCCGCAATGTGCAAAAGATCCTGCGCGTAAACCACTCCGAAGATGTCATCCAGCGTCTTCTCGTAAACGGGAATCTTGCTGATTTTCGTTTCCACAACCTTGGCGTGCAGTTCCTCGAGCGTGGCTTCCGCGGGAATGGCCACAATGTCCGGCCGCGGTGTCATCACTTCGCGCACGCGCTTGTCGCTGAATTCCACCACTTGTTCGATCAGGTCGCCCTGCTCCGGCTCGATGATGCCTTCTTCTTGGGCGACTTCCACCAGCGCTTCGATTCCCTCTTCCGTTCGCTGCTCTTCGCTTTTTTCCAATTCGTGTTCGGAGATGCGCGCCAGGGACTCTGCGCCCTCCAGGAACACACGCACCGGCCACACCAGCCACATCGCTCCGCGAATCAGCGGCAGCAGTGGCAGCAACCATCTCCCCGTGGTGCGGTACAACAGCATGTCCGGAATGAAATGCATTGCGAAGACCACTTCGAGCACCACGAAGACGGTGATCTCCACAAACGATTCCCAGTTGCCGTGAACGAAATACACCACGCCGCGCGTGGTTTCCAGCACCAGAAATGCCAGCCAGAAGTGGCCGAGGATTCGAAACGTGCGGCCGCCGCTTTGCCGACGGATTCTCAGCTTTGGTTCGATTTCCGCTTCAAAAATATCCAGATGTTCATGGACGCGGCCGGTGGTCATGCGGCCGAGTTCGCGGTAAATCAAAGTCAGGTAGGAAAAAATAGGCAGCGTCAGCCCAACGAGGACGACACTTAGCGCGTAGAGCAGGCTCAGGTCCATCACGCCAATCCAAAGCGCTTGCGCAGTTTTTGTTCGACGCGGTCCATTTGGCCGCGATCGGTTTCGTGGTCGTAGCCCATCAAGTGAAGCACACCGTGGAGAATCAGCACGCGAAGTTCGCTCGCCAATGTCCGCCCGTTTTTCTTGGCGTACCGCCGCGCAGTGGCAGGTGCGATCGCAACATCTCCCAGAAACTTGCCTTCTTTCTTTTTCTTCGAAGCCGCCCGCAAGGATCCGCGCGCGCGCTTTGCAATGGCCGGAAACGACAGCACGTCCGTCGGCCCAGTTTTTTTGCGGTACGTTTTATTCATCCGCGCGATCTCCGCATCGCTCACCAGACAAATCGTGGCGCTGGCTTCCCCCAAGCCCAGTTCCTTTTGCACGCGGCGCAGAAAAGTTTCAAGCGGACGCCGCGAAACGCGCACGGCCCGCTGGCGGTTTAGAATCATCCTTGCTGGGTTTCTTTTTCTTGCTCTTTTCCGGATTCTCGCGCCGCGGTTCCCGCTTTGCCGTTTCCGGCGTTCCCCCCGCGTTGCGGGTGAGCTACATCATACTCTTCATAGGCGCGGATAATCTGCTGCACCAGGTTGTGGCGCACCACGTCTTTCTCGCCGAAGTGCAGCACGCCGATTCCTTCGATTTTTCCGCAAACTTCCAGCGCTTCGATCAACCCGGATTTTTTTCCTTGCGGCAAATCGACTTGCGTAATGTCGCCGGTGATCACCGCTTTCGAATGGAAACCCAGCCGCGTCAGGAACATTTTCATCTGTTCGCTAGTGGTATTTTGCGCTTCGTCCAGAATCACGAAGGAATCGTTGAGCGTGCGCCCGCGCATGAACGCCAGCGGCGCCACTTCGATGATGCCCTTCTCCAGAAAGCGTTCCAGCTTGTCCGCGTCCAGCATGTCGTACAGCGCGTCGTACAGTGGCCGCATGTACGGATCGATTTTCTGCTGCAGCGTTCCCGGCAAAAACCCCAGCCGCTCGCCCGCTTCCACCGCGGGCCGCGCCAGGATGATGCGGTTCACCTGCTTGGTCAGCAGCGCGCTCACCGCCATGGCCACTGCGATGTACGTTTTTCCCGTGCCGCCCGGGCCGATGCCGAACATCATGTCGCGCTTCTCGATCTCCTCCATGTAGCGCTTCTGGCTGGCGTTTTTCGGCGTCACCTGCTTCTTGCCAAACGAACGCGTGCGCCCGTGCTCGAACATTCCGCGCGGCGATTCGTGCGGCTCGTCGGTGGCTACGCGCAGGAGCGATTTCACTTCCGCGGCGGAAAGCGTGCGCCCGTGCCGCGTCAAGTGGTTGTACTCCTCGACGATTCTTACCGCCTGGTCCACGCAGTCCTGCTCGCCTTCGATGGTCAGCCGCGTGTCGTGCAGATGCGTGCGCACACGGAGCGAATCCTCGAGCAAGCGCACGTTTTCATCCAGCGTGCCGAAGAAGGGTTCAATTTGTCCGGAAATGTGAACGGTACGTCTCATCCAATTGGAAGGTTTTTCTGTTGTAACGGGAACCGGATGGCCGATGGGATTCCTCCTGGTTCGTTCGCGGCCGCTTTGCGGCCTGCTCAGGGAGAAACTAACTCCACCCTAACGCAGCACTCCGTCGCGGTCAAGTTACGGGTTCATAGTGGCGAGTGAGGAGTGGCGAGTGGCGAGAAAAGAGCGGTCCGGTACGGTCTATGCTCAGCCGCCCGTTATACCAGTGCTACTTCGCGCTCAAAATTTGGCTTCTTTTCAGCGTGGAGCTTTAAGGCCACGCCGCACGCCGTAGCGATGCGCTCCAGCATAGTGAGAGAGTGCCCGGCGTATTCGGCGTCTTCAAGACGAGCAATAACAGACTGTGTGGTGCCAACCTTTTTGGCAAGTTCGGCCTGAGTCAGACCCGCATCCTCTCGCATCTCGCGGAGCAGGAGGGCCAGGTCAATCTGATGCAGGGTGCGCTCGAAAGTCTTGCGGTAGGCAGTGCTCTTTCGTGCGCGCCGTTCGACAATCTCGCTGTGTCTGTCGCGCTTGGCAGTATGTCTCATAGTCCCAACTCCTTCAGGATATCTTCCTTTTCCTTTTGCGAACCCGTGTAGCGGTTCCTGTACTTCATCCATAGCTTTCTGAGCTGCTCTGCCCTCGTAATTTCGCCCGGCGGGGTCTCTTGCGTCTTTTTCTGAAATCCTGACGTAATCACGATCAACATTCCCGGCTGGTAGAAGAAGAGAACTCGAAAAGTCCGGTCGAATTGTTTGACCCGTAGCTCGAAGATGTCGTCCGTGAGCTTCTTTACGAACTTGCCCTGCATGCGGTTCCCATAGACACGCAGGCGCTCGATGAAGGCGTCTGTCCGCGCGGCTGCTTTGTCATCCAGCGAATCCACGAACACACGCGCAGGCATTCGCCCGTTCGGCAACACACTCAATCGTGAATTCACCGTTCACGCTCTTCAGATTATCGCATTATTGCGATAGGAGGTCAACTCAGGCACAAGCGGGAGTTCGTGGTGAAGGATTGCGACGGTCGTCTGCTGGCTTTCGGCGCGAACCTGTAGTCTTCTTCCTATGTGAGAAAACGTTCCGTCTGTCCCTGAGCTTCCGAATGGCTGCACGTAGGTTGAGGGTGCTCCATCTGCCAAAGTTGGCAGCCAGGGCATTACTCGCCTTGTTATGATAAAGAAGATTGTATAAAAGGGTTTGCTTGCAGCGGGTTAGTGAGGAGTAACGATTCGTGACAGATGACCTCAAACGTTTCATCGAAGGGTTCGACAACGAAGATGCACTGCGCCGAGCTGTCGAAGCGCTTCTGATGAAGATGCCAGAATGCACCAGCGTTCGCGCGATGCATGGGGCTCTGGAGCAAGGGAAGGACATTGTCTTTTGCTCTAGGGGCCCAATGGGCGAAACTCTCCTCAATGCTTGCGTGATAAAGAACGACAAGATCTCAGGTTCTGCGGAGTCCGGTTCCGGCGCAAGGACGGTTTTCCATCAAGTTGAACAATCCTTAGACACGCCGATCCTGAATGAGCAAGGGGAGACCCAGGCGGTTTCGCGTGCGTATGTCATCACACCGCACGAGTGTTCGCCACAGGCAATGGGGTCAATTAGAGGAAGCCTCAAGATACGATCTGGCCAGATTACCTTCATTTGCGGCAATGACCTGTTAATTAAATTCAAGACATATTTGCCCGAATTCCTACTCGCCAATGTCAAATTCCTAGGGGCGCACGTTAAGTCTCTGAGAGATGAACTGGACGGAGACCATTCTGTTGCGCGACTGCTTGTCCAAGAGGGGTTTTCTACCGCATACGGGAAGAGCTTGCGAGCGTTGTTTGTCCAACCGAGACTTGCCTTCATACTGCGCTCACACAGTCTCAAGGTCAGTTTGCCGGAACCGAAAGATTTCGAGCGACCGATGCGCGAACAAGAGGCGGGGCGGCTGGCGAATGTCTTCAGAACTCTCGGCAATCTAGTCATCTCGTTGAAAGCTGCCGAGGGGGACGAGGCCGATCGCGTCACGCAAGACGTCTTAAAGCTCGCAGAGGATTTGCACGGAGCCTGGATCTCTGGTTATAACGAGGCCCGAGCTCGGGGACTTCTGTCCGAGCAAGAACTGGCAAAGGGTCCGGCAGCTAGCTCAGTAACTTTAGGCGCGGCTCCTGATTTGCGCGAGCAATCCGCGAAACTACTCGACAGAGCCGCTCCTTTTATCGAAAAACTTCGACAGTATGTGAGCGCATCGAACGTACTGAGCTCCACTCAGTTTTCGGACCCGCTTTCTCTTATTCGGTCGCAGATGAGGCTTCAGGATTTCTATCTCGTGTCAGATGTCTCTCGCCGAGTTCCCTCAGCGATGATTGCGGCGCACTCGACCAAAAGGATTCAGTTCGGTAAGAATCTGCTAGATCAAACTGTTGCGCCACTACTGATAACGGGACCGGCTGGCTATGGGAAGACATCCTTTTGTAGGTGGAATGCATTACGCGACTTAGAAGCTTTAGAGCAAAAGAGTTCTAGGGTCTTACCGGTGTACATTCAACTTCACAGGCTGAACGACATGCCTCTCCTATCATTTCAGAAGGCCTTTCTTGCGTCGGAGGAGCTTGCTGTCATTTGGCGGGGGGTCACCGAAGGTGATCCCCAAACTGAGTGGACGCTCAGGCTGTATCTCGACGGTTTAGATGAGGTGCCGAGTCATGCTCGTCAGGTCGAGATTGCGAACGTCGCGGCCTCCGGCATATCACCAAAAGTGCAGATAATCATGACAGCTCGCGACCATGTGAGTGGTCCCTGGCTTTCGTGGTTGCGTCGTCTGGAAATACAGGCTTTTGATGATCAGGAAGTCCGGCAGCTTACAGACAAGTGGCTAGATGGCGACGAATCGAAGATATCGGCCTTTTACGGAAAGTTAAAGCTAGTGCCCTCCTTAGGCTCTCTTATGAAGGTGCCACTGCTCGGGACGCTGATTCTTGCTGTGTATAAGCACGCTCATGAAGGCCTACCTGAGAGCCGCCCAAGGCTGTACGAAATGTTCGTTCGGCTACTGGCTGGCGGCTGGGACGCAGCAAAAAACGTCAATCGTGGTTCCAAGTTTAGATCGGCAACGAAGATCGCCGTTCTAAGTCATCTTGCCGGAATGCTGCATAGTGAGAAGAAGCGCGATTGTTCTACCGCCGAGGTCCATTCGGCCTTGCGCGAGAGAGTGTTTGGGTTGCAGCATAGGACGGAAGAGGTTCTGAGCGAGCTCGTTGTGGATGGGCTTCTGGTTCCAACCGGCTCAGTTCTATCCTTCCCGCATCTTTCATTCCAAGAATTCCTTGCGGCTAAGGACTTGATGGGGCTCCATCATGATCGGGCGAACCAAAGACTGGACGCATTTTTAAGAGGGGATGACTGGTGGCGGGAAGTCCTGACCTTTTACGTCAGCTTTCACGACAAACCAAGTGAAGTGGAAGAGTGGATCACATCTGGCGTGGGTCGAACGCTTCCACAGACATCGGACGAAATTGTGCGAAGTAGAGCGGTCGACCTTTGTAAGGTGATTCTGACGAATTTCCCAAGCTATAAATTTTCTAGGGACACGCTCCGTTTGTTGGCGTGGGACCTTGCATCGGCGTTCAGGGTCAGCCAGGCGAAAAAAACTTCAGCCACGGGACCGCGTACCGTGTCCCGGTAATGTCGGCGGGTGAGTCATTCTAAGGGCTAATCAAAGAAAAAGCAGATCCCTCCCTATAAGACTCGGGACTCGTGCGCCTCGTCGGGTGCTCGTCACCGCCATTCGCGACAACCCTTGCGCCCCGCTTGCAGCAGGGAAGAGCGCGACTGGGTTCCCTTCGGCTGCGCTCAGGGCAGACGGGATGACACCTAAGGCCGAATCAGAGGAAGTGGCGAGTGGCGAGCAAAGAAATCCGGAAACGCCGGGCTTCCCGGGTAGAGACGTGCCGCACCTCCGGCGCTCCGCGTTCTTATCTACCAGGCACCCAGCGCTTACGCGCTGGGCTAACGTGTGGCGCGCCTTACGGCGCTGGATGAAACGCAGATTCTGCTTCTCATCCCAGCGCTTACGCGCTGGGCTAACCTATGCCGCGCCTACGGCGCTGAACAAGGTTCCCACACACTACCCCTTGACTTCTCCGCCATTCAACTGCTTCTCGCGGGCGAGTGCCGGAGGCGCGTCACACTTTAGCCCAGCCCGTTAGGGCTGGGCTAAAAGGCAAGAGAATGGTGAGCACCGTAGGTGCGGCACCTAACCAATAACATATTTCGGATCAAACTCGATTCCATGCTTCTTCAACAACGCGACAAACTCGGCATCAAAATCCATTTTCTTGTGATGCTCTTCCTGATTCCGTATGTACCGAATGACGACAGGAATCACCGACGCACTGACGCTGAATGCCGCATAGCCTTCCTGCCACCCGAATTTGTGACCCTCCTCACTGGCCCATCGTGAGGAATTCGCTTTGATCGTTGCAACGGCCTTCGACAAGGTTAAAACGGGCGGAATTTGGATTAGTAAATGGATATGATCTTCCATTCCACCCAGGGAATGGACATAGACATCCAGCTTTCTACAAATGCCCGTAACATAGGCCCACAATTTGGGCCGAAACTCGCTATCTATCGTTTTGTGGCGGCCTTTTGTGCTGAACACCACGTGCACGACGTTTTGCGCGTAGGTATGAGACACGTGCCGCACCTCCGGTGCTCCGCGTTCTTATATACCACGCACCCAGCGCTTACGCGCTGGGCTAAAGTATGCCGCACCTCCGGCGCTCCAAGAAACGCAGATGCTCCTGCCTGGTTCTTCTGAGAATTAGCTTTGCGACTGCCGCAGGGCATGCTCAATGCGCCGATCGGGAATGAGCCAGAGAACCGCGACGAAGACGTAGATCGCCTGGGCCGTCCAGGACGAAAAAAGACTGCTAAATATCCCGGCCACGTATAAGAGCGGCGAGAGTTTTCCCTTCCAGTCACTTCCAATCGCCTTGCGGAGCACCGAGTCTGGCCCCTGCGAAGCGATGATGGCGTGCTGCAGGAGGAAATAGGCAATGCCAGCCATCAACAAGACGAAACCGTAAAGGGCAGTGGGCGGAAGCCCAAAGTGATTCTGGCCCATCCAACCCGTGGCAAACGGGAAAAGGGACAGCCAGAACAGCAAGTGTAGATTCGCCCACAGAATCGGCCCGGTGACGCGAGTCGTGGCATGCAACATGTGGTGGTGATTGTTCCAGTAGATCCCTACATACAAGAAGCTCAGCACGTAGCTGAGGAAAACCGGAAGGAGCGGGCGCAACGCTGCAACGCTTTCACCCTGCGGCACCTTCATTTCCAGCACCATGATGGTGATGATGATGGCGATTACGCCGTCGCTGAAAGCTTCCAGGCGCCCTTTGCCCATGACGGACATACTACAGGAGCCAAGGCGAGGAATTCACTCGCGGACTTGGCAACATGCCCTGGCACTGCCGCGGGTTCGTGGGTGGCGCACCCTTTGGCGCCCTGAAAAGCCTCTTTGCATCCGATGCTAGCAATGCTATCATTGCTGACATGGCCGCACTCACCATTCGGCAACTGGATCAGAAAACCAAGACCCGCTTGCGCGTTCGCGCCGCCCACCACGGACGCTCGATGGAAGAAGAAGCGCGTGAGATCCTGCGCTCCGCTTTGACCACTTCCTCTCCGACCAACGGAAACCTGGCCGAGGCGATTCGCCGCCGGTTTGCGTCCTTTGGCGGAATCGAGATCTCCTTACCGAAGCGCGACGCCGTGCGCAAGGCTTCAGGATTCGAGGAGTGATCGTCCTCGATACGAATGTGCTGTCGGAACTCATGAGGCCGAAACCTTCCGCCCGAGTCGTGGTATGGATCGCCCAACAACCGCTGGCAGACCTCTTTACGACCGCGATCACGGAGGCGGAAATCTTTTACGGAATCGAACTGCTCGCCAAAGGCAAGCGGCGCGACGGCCTGCTGGCTGCAGCGGAAGGGATGTTTACGGAAGACTTTGCGGGACGTGTACTCGCATTCGAGAGCGACGCTGCGCACCATTTTGCAGGGATTGCAGCACACCGCCGGTCGCTTGCAAAACCCATCAGCCATGCGGACGCCCAGATCGCAGCCATTGCCCGGGCGCACGGGGCTAAGCTTGCAACGGGGAATGGCCCCGACTTTGCCGATTGCAGCATTACTGTCATCGATCCCTGGCGCGCGCCCGCGCCTTAATTCGGAAATCGCGGGTGGCCGCGCCTTAATTCCGAAAAACGCTTTTGGGTGACCCATCCTTGCGGGTTTGCTTTTTTGCAAGGGTGGAGGTCTTTCTCTTCTCTTTTTTCCAATTTCTATTTTCCATTTTCTGGCAAAGCGGGGCGGAGCTTGCCGGCGGCGAGGTCGTTGAGAGATTGGAGGGCGCCGATCAGTTCGGCGCCGGTTAGACGGCCCTCGCGGTAGAGGGAGCGCAAAAAGTCGGCGGCGGGGCGCGCGCCTTTACGGGAGTTGCATTCCATGCAGGAAGAGACCAGATTGCGGTACGAGTTGGGACCGAGTTGGGCGCGGGGTATGACGTGGTCGAGGCACTGCATTTGCGAGCCGATATGGCGGAGGCAGTAAAAGCAAACGCCCCTTTCGCGTGTGTGGATGGCCTGGCGGAGCTCGGGGGTGCGCATAAAGTCGGTTTCCTCGAGGTTGCCGCAGTGAGGAGAGGGGACGGCCACGCGTGTTTGGGCTCGCCTTCGGCGGACGCCGGGAACCTCTTCGGGCAGGCGAATGTCCATGACGTGGCCCGCTTTGCTGCGCTCGACCAACCGCAAGGCGCGGTGTTGCACGAGCCGGCGCAGGGCGGCGCGCACAGTTTCCTCATCGAGGCAGAGATTCCGGGCCATCCGATTAAGGGAAAAATGAAGGCGAGACTTGCCCTCGAAGCGGCTGTGCCGGAGAAGGTGGTAATAGACGGCTCGGTCGGTGGTGGAGAGGCGCAGACGAGGGGCGAGAGCGTCCTCGAACTGCTTGCAGACAAGTTCGGCGTTGGGCTTTTTGGCTTTCATGATGAGATCCGGGAGAGAAGCTAACAGCGAGAGACAAAGACAAAACAAACAAGGACGCAACACCCCGACTGGATCGGGGCAGGCGCCGAACACAGAGGCCGGAGCACAGAGAACACGGAGAAAGAAGCTGACGGAACTGGGAATCACGGGAGAAGAGAAAAAGCGCGCAAGGGCGCTCTTCCTACGCCAGGGCAAGCGGGCGCTGCAAAATGAGCTCAATGCCGGACCGCAACAGAGAATCTGGGATACCGCGGGCAAAAAAAACGCCCCGACAGGATCGGGGCACAGGTTTATACAGCTGCTAGTGTATCAGGATATAAAGTTCTGTCAAGGGAAAGTTTTCATTTTCTTGTAGTTTTTTTATCCTTTGTTTTCAGTGAGATCGCGACCTCAAGAATTTGCCTCTCGCCGGTCTTCGCTTAGAGGGGGGCTGTTAGAGGGGGGCCGTTCAAGGGGGGGTGGCAAACCAAGAAAAACTGCCACGGCTCGTCTGAACGAGCGCATCTTCCAGAAATTCAACGAGATACGCGCTTGTTGAGAAACAGCAGAGCTCTTGTTTCCCTAAAGACCGATCGCGAAGTCCTTTCAATCCGCCGCCACCGCACGCGTCTTGGCCCATTCGCGAATCGCTTGCACTTCTTCGGCGCGCGTCACGCTGAGCGGCTGCGTGCTGTTGATTTCTGTGACCAAGATTTCTGTCGTGAGCTGCTGCTTGGCGCTGAACGCCGTGTACAGCCCGGCGATGATGGCCTGCTCGATCTCCGCGCCGGAAAATCCATCGCTCGCTGCCGCCAGCTTCGGTAGATCGAACGCGCTCGCATCCCGCCCGCGTTTCTTCAAGTGCAGCGCGAAAAGCGCCGCGCGAATCTCCGCGTTTGGCAAATCCACAAAGAAAATCTCATCGAAGCGCCCCTTGCGCAGCATCTCCGGCGGAAGCACGGTGATGTTGTTCGAAGTCGCCGCGAGAAACACGCCGCTCTCGCGGTCCTGCATCCACGTCAGCAGCGTGGCCAGCAATCGTTGCGAAAGTCCCGCGTCGGCGTCTCCACTCGAGCCCGCCGAAGCAAACGCTTTCTCAATTTCATCGATCCACAGAACCATGGGCGCCAATTTCTGCGCCAGCTCTAGAGCTTTGTGCAACCGCCGTTCGCTTTCGCCAACATACTTGTCGTACAGTGCGCCCGCATCCAATCGCGCCAGTTCGTAACCCCATTGCCCCGCAATGGCCCGCGCCGCCAGGCTCTTTCCGCAACCCTGCACGCCAGTAATGAGCACGCCCTTCGGGGGCACCAGCCCAAATCGCTGCCCTTCCACGGTCAACGCGCTTTTTCTTTTGTCGATCCACTCGCGAAGCCGCCTCAGCCCCGCCACATCGCCAAACGACGCATCGCGCCGCACCGTCTCGATCAACCCTTCGGTCTTCAGCGTCTCGCGCTTCGTCTCCAGCACGGCATCGAGCAATCCCGCATCCGCTTTTCCGCGCGCCAGAATCGACTTGCGCAGCGCACGCAGCGCCTCTTCTTCCGGCAAGCCCACCAGATTCCGCGCCAGCTGCATCATCGCCGGAACGTCCAGCGAAATCGGAATATGCTGCTCGCGATTCAAATCCGCCAGCACCTGCTTCACGCCCGGCAGCAGATCTTCCGCCGCCGGCAAACCCAATTGAAAAGGGATCGCATCGCCTTCGAGGTCCGGCGGAAGCTGCAGGGAAGCCGCCGTCAGCACGATCGACCGCCGCGCCGTTCGAAACTTCTCCGCCAACTCCCGCACGCGCCGGCAGATCTTGTCGTTATCGCAATACCGCGCAAAATCCTTCAGCAAAAAAATCCCGTCACCCTGAATCAGCGCGATATTCGAAAGCGCCATCTCCGGATTGTCCGTGTTGTACAGCGGCGCGCCATGAACCTTGGCCAGCCCTGTCGTGACACTCCATTCATAGAGTGGCACGCACAATTCCGTGGCCACATCCAGAAGTATGGCCTCCAGCCGCTCCTCTTCCCCCGTCTCCACCGCAATAATGGGGTGCCCGAATTGATCAGCAGCCGCAGCTCGTCGTGCTTGTTGGGCGCATTCGAACGCGCCGCCGCGCCCGCGCTCATGCTCCCGCCCGCCGGAGCCACCGGTTTCAGCGGCACTGGCGCCCCCGCAGGCCCTTTCACTTCGTTTGACAAAGCCCTTAGCCTCGTTTAACGTTAGAAGTTTGAGTGATACCTAAAAGGAGCAATAGATGGCCCAGGGACAGGCTACCAAAGTTAAGAAAAAGAAAAAGTCGGTTTTGAAGCGGGCGGCGCAATCTCGCCAACGCGCCGAGGTTAACCGCGCCAACCGCACCCGGGTCCGCACGCTGATGCGCCGTCTGCGCACCGCCATCGACGCCGGCGACGCCACCGCTTCGGGCAATCTGCTCCAGCCCACCATGTCCGCCATCGACCAAGCCATCACCAAGGGCGTGCTCCACGAAAACACCGGCAACCGCTACAAGTCGCGGCTCAGCCTCGCGCACAACGGCCTGAAAGCCAAAGCCGCAAAGTGAAGAATTCAAGGTTCTCAGTTTTTAGTTTTTGATTCCCATTTGCAGGGCGGGCTTCAGCTCGCCCTTCTTTTTTGATTCGTCCTTCTACACATTCACACGCCGGACACACGCGCATCACCCGCATTTAATCTTCGCGCAATCTCCGTGTAACTCGCTCCGTGCACTCTCGCGTCGCCCGTTTCAGCCTTCACCCCAATTGCCCGAGAGGAGAACGCATGTCACTGAAGCACGCAGCAGCAAAAACTTTGCATGGTCTTCGCGTCGCATTCATCGCCCTGACCGTGTTCCAATTCAGCCTGGGGGGCCCGCTTGCAGCCTCGCAGCAGGCACATGAACAGGAAAAAAGTCATACTCGCACGCCCATCAAGCACGTCATCGTCCTGATCGGCGAGAATCGCACCTTTGACCACCTCTTCGCCACCTACGTCCCCAAGCGCGGCGAATCCGTCAAAAATCTCCTGTCCGAAGGAATCATCAATGCGGATGGCACGCCCGGCCGGCATTTCAAGAAAGCCCAGCAATTCCAAGCCATACCGCCGTTCAAAGCCACGTTCTACATCAGCCTCGATCACAACGAGAAGACTCCATATGACATTCTTCCGGCGCCGACCCTGAATTTTTCGCCCAGCCCCGCCACAGGAGAGCCGCCTCCATTTCCCCCGGCCACCCCGACCTCCATCCTGGCCGCAATCGAGCCATCGCTGGAACTCGGCGACCTCAACCTGCTGACCACTGGAGCGTCTGGTGCCGCACAATCGGCTGAGATTCCCGATTTCGATTCGCGAATAGACAATTTCGATAATTTGCCAAACGGACCGTTCCCGCTCCAGGGAGCAACTCTCCCCTACGATTCCTACACCGGCGACACCACCCACCGGCTCTTCGAGATGTGGCAACAGTCCGATTGCAACATCAGAAACGCTAGACGCGAAAACCCCTCGGGCTGCCTCAACGATCTCTATCCTTACGTCATCACTTCTTATACGAGCGAAATTGACCCCAACAGCTTCCCTGTTGCCAACCAGGTCGACGACAACGGCGGCGGCAACTCCATGGCCTTCTATAACATGAATGCGGGAGATGTTCCGGTCCTCAAGCAGCTCGCCGATCAATACTCCATGAACGACAATTTCCATCAATCGACCATGGGTGGCACCGCCCACAACCACATCATGCTGGGCAGCGGCGACTCCATCTTCTGGAGTGATGGCCATGGCAATCCGACCATGCCGCCCTCCCATATTGCCAATCCCGATCCGCTGCCTGGCTCAAACAACCAGTACACCGTGGACATCAACTTCGATGGCAACTTCACCAAATGCGCCGATCCCACTCAGCCAGGCGTCAAGCCCATTCGCGATTATCTCGAGTCGCTCCCGTACGACCCGAAGCCGAACTGCGAGGCTGGCCACTTCTACATGATCAACAACGACAGCCCGGGCTTCTTGCCCGACGGCACCTTAGACACCAAGGGTATTGCCGGCGGCGGCTCCATCCCGCCGGTCAATACACGTATGATCGGCGAAGCGCTCAACGAGAAGGGCATCAGCTGGGCCTACTACGGCGGAGCGTATACCGCCGCCGTAAAACTCCAGCAGCTCAAGGAGCAGGGCAAAACCACCACCGATCCCTCGATCCTGGTTGGCGCTGCCTACTGCAACATCTGCAACTTCGAATCCTATACCAACGCGATCATGGGCGACCCGGCGCAGCGCACCGCGCACCTCAAGGACGCGATCGATTTCTTCGCCGCCGTTGACGATGGCAGTCTGCCCGCCGTCTCCTTCGTGAAGCCCGACGGCTTGCTCGACGGCCACCCTGCCTCCTCGAAAGAGGACCTCTTTGAAGCCATGGTCAAGAAAGTCGTGGACCATCTCACTGCCAACAAAGAACTCTTTGAATCCACCGTTTTGTTCATCACTATGGACGAGGGCGGCGGCTACTACGACTCTGGCTACATCCAACCGCTGGACTTCTTCGGCGACGGTCCGCGCATCCCCTTGATCGCCGTTTCGCCCTTCACCCGCGGCGGGCACATCAGCCACACCTACTCCGACCACGTCTCCATCCTCAAGTTCATCGAGAGGAATTGGGATTTGAAGCCGCTCACGCATCGCAGCCGCGATAATTTCCCGAATCCCAGAGTTGACGAAGATAATCCCTACGTGCCGCTTAACAGCCCGGCCCTAGGCGATCTCTTCGACCTCTTCGACTTCGGCCGCCACGACGGCGATCACGAAGGCGCCGACAACTGAGCATCTCCTTATCCTCAAAAACAAAAAGGGCGGCCACTTGGCCGCCCTTTTTCATCTCTCGCCGAACTCTCCGTGATCTCTATGTCCTCCGCCCTTCTCCGTGTTCTCCGCATTAATTCTTTTTCTTTCTTGTCAGCCCCGCGCCGCCTTCGCTTCCCCACCCGTCAACTCCGTAATTAGAAACTCCAGCACCGCCCGCGCGTCTTCTCCGCCGCGCTTCAGCCGGTCGTCCGCTTTTTGCAGCGCACTCAATCCATTCAACAATCGGCCCTTCGAGATTTTCCGCGCATTCTGCAACGCCAGTTCCGCCTGCTCCGGCCTCATTCCCAGCACTCGCGCGGCCTGCCATCCGTTCCCCACTCCTTTCAGTTCACTGGCCTCGATGAGTTTGCGGTACATCCAGGCTATCGCGCCAAGCATCGGCAGCGGCTCTTCCCCGTCGCGCAGCAAACGATCCAGGAATTCCAGCGCTTTCCCCGACTGCCGCGACGCCAGCATGTCCGCCAATTCCCAAACCGTCGTGGTCTTCTCCGAAATCACCAGCGCGCTCACGTCTTGCCGCCGGATCAATTTTCTCTCCGCCGCAAACGTCGCCAGCTTCCCGATCTCCGTTTTCAGCCGCATCAAATCCGCTGCCACAAATTCCGCCAAATCCTCCGCCGCGCCCTTCTCAAACTCCACGCCTTCCTCTCTCGCGATCGACTTTGCCAATGCCGTCGCCGCCGCCAGCCGCTCTTCGGCCCTTTCCCCAAGCCCGCATTCCACTACCAGCAGCTTCTCCGCCAACAGTTTTCCCCACTTCATGCGTTGATCCAGTTTCGTCGCTTCCACCACGAAAACGGTAAACGGTGCCGGGTTTTCGAGATACGCCGTGAGCGATGCGACGGCATCGTCCCGGTTTTTCTCACCGAGTTTCTCAATCGCTTCTCCATCCTCGAGAAAAACCACCTGCTGCGGTGAAAGCATCGCCATCGTCTGCGCCTGATCCACCGCTGCCTGCGTCTCCCCGCGCCCCGCCGAATACCGCGACACCGCCCAAGTCCGCGACGCCTCCGGCACATATCGCTCAATCAATAGACCTCGGCACGCGTCCCGCAGATACGGCTCCTCCCCATACAAAAGAATCGCCGGAACAGGTTTCCCCTTCCCCAGCCGCCCCAACAATTCTTCCGTAGATATCCGTGCCATAGAATCTCTTCTCTGTATACCTTGCGTAGGCGCCGGGCTTTAGCCCGGCCCGCACGTCAGTAATTCTCCGTCACCGCCGCCACCAGTCGCGCCGCAAAATCCTGTGCCACCCGGTCCAGCGCCGGATCCTGCTCCTCAAAAAAACTCTTCACGTCCGTAGAAATCTCGTACTCATTCCGAAACAAAAAATTATCCGTGTGATACAGAATCTTCCCCGTCTCCCGCTCCTCAAACGTAATCTCGCACTTCACCGTCACCAGCATCGTCGTCGCTCTCCCCGTCGCCGTGTCAAAAAGCAGTGGCACCGCCTCCAGGCTCAACACCTTCCCGCGCAGCACCGCATCTCCGTTCGCCGGATCAGAAACTACGCGATACGAAGTCTTCGCCAGAAACTCGTGTACCGTCGCCGTTGTCAATCTTTGCTCGATGCGGTAGCTAGTCGTCTTGTTCTCGAGCGCTGGCACCGCAATTACATGAATGGTCCTCGGCAGAGAATCACTCCGCCCCGCGACATGGTACCCACACCCGCAAGCAATCGCAGCAACCGTAGCCAACACCACCGTGCCATACAACTCCTTCCACCTCATGCCAGCATCTCCGCCAGCTTCACCGCATTCGCCGCAGGCAATCGGATATTGTCCGCCGCGCCCCAGAACCACCACGTCCCGGGTTGCGGAGAATCCGCCTCCGGCTTCGCTAGTTGGATGCTCTTCTCTCCCGCCGCGCTCACGTTGCTGGGCCCCGCCTCATTTCCTTCCGTCATCGCAAAACCCGCTTCCTGGCACGCGTTCGAAATCTTTTCAGCATTCGCGGTTGCATCCATGTCCGCCCAAGCCGCAAACGCCGTCCCGTAAAACACCGGCGCATGCACCATCTGAATCGCCGGAACTGCCGCCTTCTTGCCCACACACGCTTTCGTTTCTACTCGCACGCGTTCGCGGATGGCATCAAGTTTCTGCGCGCTCCC
>Ga0207085_1010_pt1 | contig 35937 bp, 29 predicted proteins | sample Alteio_BWMinHeat_53_FD_153542 | JGI IMG/M metagenome (GOLD analysis project Ga0207085, IMG submission 153542) | Enriched cells from forest soil in Barre Woods Harvard Forest LTER site, Petersham, Massachusetts, United States -... | ecosystem: Environmental > Terrestrial > Soil > Temperate forest >...
TCTATTTTTGCTGTACCGGCAGAAAGATCAATTGTTTTAGCTCCATCCACTTGTATCATTAGGGCGCGAAATTCATTACTCTTAATGGGAAGTTTAAGCAACTTAGTTTCATATCTATAAGAAAAGTCATAGTTTTCTTTATCTGACATGCCCACCCCTCTTCACGCCCTACCTAGGATGTGCGCACTATAAATGTGCGCACACAATCAGGCGATTGTTATTCTTTGTTTATATTATTATAGTCGATAATTTCTAGAGGAATTTTGAGACGCTATTTTTCATTAAAATCATTAAGATATGTGCAATTTTGGGCTGTTATCTACTTAACGCATACTCTTTCATTTGATGAAGAACATCTCGGAGATGAGCTGCTTCTTCAAACTCAAGATTATGAGCATACTCATACATTTTACTTTCAAGAGATTTAATTTTTGCAGAGAGTGCTTCTGGTGAAAGTGTTAGATAATCCATATCTTGCTCTGTCACTTTATGTTTAGGAAAGAGACGACCCCGAACACTTTTATCAGCGTAAGCGCCCTCCATAACATCATGCACTGCTTTTAAAACACTGCGTGGGGTTATGCCATGTTCTTCATTGTAGGTTGCCTGCTTAGTGCGACGACGTCCAGTCTCTTGCATAGCACGTTGCATAGACCCCGTTATACGGTCGGCGTATAGAATGGCTTTGCCATTGAAATTTCTTGCGACCCGTCCTATGGTTTGAATCAATGATGTTTCTGAACGCAGAAAACCTTCTTTATCAGCATCTAAAATTGCCACTAAAGAGACTTCAGGTAAATCTAACCCTTCACGTAATAAATTGATTCCTACCAGAACATCAAATTTACCTAAACGTAAATCCCGAATGATTTCCACACGTTCGACAGTACCAATATCGGAATGCAAATACCGGACTCGTGCATGATGTTCTTCTAAATATTCCGTTAGATCTTCCGCCATGCGTTTCGTTAGCGTTGTTACTAATACACGCTCTCCCACTGCCACACGTTTGGTAATCTCCGACAGCAAGTCATCTACTTGCTTCGTTGCAGGTCGAACTTCAACGACAGGATCAAGTAAGCCCGTAGGTCGCACTACTTGTTCTGCAATTACATCTGAATGTTCCAGTTCATAGGGGCTCGGAGTCGCAGATACATAAATAAGTTGCGGTGCACGAGCGGAAAATTCTTCGAAGCGTAGAGGTCTATTGTCCAATGCAGAAGGTAAACGAAATCCATATTCCACTAAGGTTTCTTTACGCGATCGATCGCCACGATACATGCCATTTAGTTGCGGAACGGTTACATGCGATTCATCGATCACGAGTAATGCGTCAGACGGCAAATAATCAAATAAGGTTGGTGGCGGCTCCCCCGCTGCGCGACCTGACAAGTATCGCGAATAATTTTCAATACCTTGACAATAACCCAATTCTTGCATGAGCTCTAAATCATATTGAGTACGTTGTTCTAGTCGTTGTGCTTCAACCAGCTTATTTAATGAATAAAGTTCTTCTAAACGAATTCTAAGATCTATTTTAATTTGATCAATTGCTTTGACCACAGTGTCGCGCTTAGTCACATAATGGGATTTAGGATAAATTGTGAGACGTGGCACACGCCGTAAAATCTCGCCTGTGAGCGGATCGAAATAAGCCAAATTCTCAATTTCATCGCCCAATAATTCGATACGTACCGCCTCTGCATCAGATTCTGCTGGATAAACATCAATGACATCGCCTCGCACACGATAGGTAGCGCGATGCAGTTCAATATCATTACGGGTGTATTGTAATTCAGCTAGGCGGCGTAGAAGAAAACGTTGATCAATTTTATCTCCGCGATCTAGATGGATGACCATACTTAAATACATCCGTGGATCGCCTAACCCATAAATAGCAGAGACTGTAGCAACAATGATAGCGTCCCGTCGCTCAAGTAACGCTTTTGTTGCTGATAATCGCATTTGCTCGATGTGTTCATTAATTGAAGCATCTTTCGCAATATATGTATCAGAAGAAGGGACATATGCTTCTGGTTGATAGTAATCATAGTACGAAACAAAGTATTCCACTGAATTTTTAGGAAAAAAACTCTTCATTTCTCCGTAAAGTTGGGCCGCGAGTGTTTTATTAGGTGCGAGAATAATTGCCGGACGCTGGATACTTTGAATTACATTCGCTATGGTAAAGGTTTTACCGGAGCCTGTGACTCCTAGTAATGTTTGCCTGGCTAAGCCATTGTTCATCCCTTCAATGAGTTGTTGAATAGCCTTAGGCTGGTCACCTGCAGGGGCGAATTCAGCATGTAATTCAAACAGTTGCGGCATTCTCTTCAATCCTCACATTTAAGTTTCATATACGCTATCTTTTTTGCTTGTACTCGCCAGTCGAAAGATAAATATTACTCTTTATTTAATCTTTTTTTTCAAAATGGGACTATATTATACAATTAATTCTTAAAAAAGGTGAGTTAGTTTTTAATCCACCCGTGCATGGAGATAATATGGCATTGAAAAATTAAATTAATTATAATCCACCTCTTAAGAACGAGGATAATAATATGTCAACAACTCAAAAAGAGCCAATAATGACCAAAGATTTAGCTCAAGAATTAGCACAACGTGTGCAACGCATTAAACCCTCACCAACCCTCACTGTCACCGCTCGTGCAGAAGAACTGTGCGCCCAAGGGAAAAAAATCATTAACTTAAGTATCGGTGAACCAGATTTTGATACACCCGACCATATTAAAGAAGCAGCGATTAAAGCTATTCATGATGGACACACTAAGTATACGGCAGTAGATGGTACCCGCAGCCTAAAACAAGCCATTATTAATAAATTTAAGAATGAAAACGATCTCACCTATACACACAATCAAGTGCTAGTTTCCTGCGGAGCCAAACACAGCCTATATAATTTATTCAGTGCTATTCTTGATCCAGGTGATGAAGTTATTATTCCAGCACCGTACTGGGTTTCTTATCCCGATATGGTAAAGCTAGCTGATGGCGAACCTGTCATCGTGAAAACCGATTTTGCTCAAAAATTTAAAATGTCTCCGGCTCAATTAGCGGCTGCCATCACAGATAAAACCCGTCTGGTGATTTTAAACAGCCCCTCTAATCCGACAGGAATTGCTTACACAAAAGATGAGTTAAGAGCCTTGGGAGAAGTTATTCTTGAGCACCCTGGTATTATTGTGGCTAGCGATGATATTTACGAACACCATATGTGGAATAATGGGCCTTTTTCTAATATTGTTAATGCTTGTCCTGAATTATATGACCGTTGCATCGTGGTCAATAGTGTTTCTAAAACCTATGCGATGACAGGATGGCGAATTGGGTATGCAGCAGGACCTACCAAAATTATTAGCGCAATGAAGAAAGCGCAATCTCAAAACACATCCAGTCCCACTTCAATTTCTCAATACGCCTCTCAAGCGGCATTAGAAAGCGATCAGACTTGTGTTGCTATCATGACAAAAGCCTATAAAGAACGGCACGATTACTTGGTAAGCGAGTTACAAAAAATTCCGGGGATAAAGTGCTTACCTTCTGATGGGACTTTTTACTCCTTCCCTTCCATCGAGGGTCTATACAATAAAGAAGCTGGCATTACCAATGATTTAGAGTTTGCTGAGTATCTTTTGACTGTAGCGGAAATTGCTGTCATTCCAGGTTCTGCTTTTGGGGCTCCTGGACACATTCGACTTTGCTATACGACTAGTATGCAGAATCTTGTGGACGCAGTTGCCAGGTTAAAAAAGGCAATAATAGCTATATCATAAAAATAGACGAGAATTAGGTTGACGATTATACTGACCGCTATTAGTATTCCTGTCATCAATGCTACATTCCCCGGTAGCTCAGTCGGTAGAGCAAGTGACTGTTAATCACTGGGTCGGCGGTTCGAGTCCGTCCCGGGGAGTAGAAATAAATAAGCGTAAAGCCTCAGGACGAGACGCGATGAAAATGGAACATCCTGGATTGCGGCAAGCGTTAGCGCAAGAAAACCCTCTACAAATTGTAGGTACAATCAATGCCTACACTGCCCTATTAGCCAAACGCGCTGGGTTTCATGCTATTTATCTGTCTGGCGCCGGCGTCGCAAATGCTTCTTATGGTATTCCCGATTTAGGAATGACTAATTTAAAAGAGGTGACAGAAGATGTATATCGTATTACTTCTGTTTGTGACCTGCCCCTTTTAGTGGATATCGACACTGGCTGGGGAAGCGTTCTCAATATTGCTCGCACTATTAAAACAATGATTAAAGCAGGGGCTGCGGGTATTCATATTGAAGACCAAGTGAATGCTAAACGTTGCGGTCACCGCCCTAAAAAAGCGGTTGTTGATGCGAGTGAGATGTGTGACCGAATAAAAGCCGCTGTTGATGCAAAAACTGATACGAAATTTGTCATTATGGCCCGCACTGACGCGCTTTCAGTAGAAGGATTAGATAAAACACTTGAACGCATTCAAAAATATATCGAAGCAGGCGCTGAGATGATTTTTTTTGAAGGTGCAACGGATATTTCTCAATACCAAGCGGTTACTCAACGCTGCCAAGTGCCTGTGCTTGCTAATATCACAGAATTTGGCCTAACACCTCTCTTTACCAAAGATGAACTTGAAGAAGTAGGTGTACAATTAATTCTTTATCCTCTTAGCGCCTTTCGGGCTATGAGTACTGCTGCTAACAAAGTCTACGAAACTCTCCGTACGCAAGGGACACAGAAACTATTACTTCCTGAGATGCAGACACGCGAACAGTTATATGAGGTATTAAATTATTATCAATATGAACATCAATTAGATGACCTGACCGAGGAACAATAGAATGACAGCAGCAAAATCCGGAGGACTTGAAGGTATCGTTGTTGGTGATACGGCGATATCCACAGTGGGCAAAGAAGGTGTTGGCTTAACTTACCGAGGTTACGACATTCATGATCTGGCTGCTCATTCTACTTTTGAAGAAGTAGCGTATCTTCTAGTGTATGGTCAACTTCCCACATCTACCCAGTTACAAACGTATCGTGATAAATTAGTTAAATTACGTAGGTTACCAAATGAATTAAAACTCGTGCTAGAAGCCATGCCTGCTTCTGCTCACCCTATGGATGTATTGCATACAGGGGTTGCGATGTTAGGTACGTTAGAATCTGAATCAGCACAATATACCGCAGATAAAATTTCTGATCGTTTAATTGCTTGCACGCCCAGTATGCTTCTTTATTGGTATCAGTATCACCATAACAATCTGCGAATCGATACCTGGAATAGCGAAGAACAAACTGTGGCCGGATTTTTCTTACACTTGCTAACAGGTAAAAAGCCGGAAGAAGAATATCGTCGTGCTATTGACGTGGCCTTAATTCTATATGCAGAACATGAATTTAATGCGTCAACATTTTCGGCCAGGGTCACCGCATCAACAGAATCTGATTTTTATTCTGCTATTGTATCTGCTATTGGCACATTACGTGGGCCGTTACATGGTGGCGCGAATGAAGAAGCGATGCGATTGATTAATACTTTTAAAACGCCAGAAAAAGCTGAAATGGGCATTAAAGAGATGCTTGCTAACAAAGCTAAGATCATGGGCTTTGGTCATCGTGTTTATAAAATATCGGACCCACGTTCTGACATTATTAAAGCTTGGGCGCAAAAACTCTCGGTACGTGCGCGCGATGGCTATCTTTATGGAATTTCTGAGTGTATTGAAAAATTAATGTGGGATGAAAAAAAGTTATTTCCTAATTTGGATTTTTATAGCGCTACCACTTTTCATTTCTGTGGCGTGCCGACCTCTTTATTTACTCCTATTTTTGTCATGTCGCGTCTTTCAGGTTGGAGTGCTCATATTTTGGAGCAGCGCGCGCATAATCGCCTAATACGTCCGGAAGCTACTTATATAGGACCGGGACCCCGTCCATTTCTACCCATTCAAGATCGAGGGTAATCATGTCGTTTTATCCGGGTGATGATAATGCACGCCCCTTGCCGGACGCATTATTAGTATCAATAGCCAACTACGTGATGCGTGAAAACCTTGATAGTGAGCTCGCTTATACGACAGCACGTTACTGTTTAATGGACTCGCTTGGATGCGCGATATTAGCATTACAATATCCCGCTTGTACGGCATTATTAGGACCTATTATTCCTGATACGATCGTCCCGATCGGTGCACGCGTCCCGGGGACGAACTTTTTACTCGATCCTATTTTAGCAGCCTTCAACATAGGCACTCAAATTCGCTGGTTAGATTTCAATGATACTTGGCTCGCGGCTGAATGGGGGCACCCTTCGGATAATTTAGGAGCGATTTTAGCAGTAACCGATTACATAAGCCGCAAACGTTTAGCCAAAAACCAACCTCCTCTTCTTATTAAAGAGGTGCTGGGTGCGCTGATTAAAGCTTATGAAATTCAAGGCATATTAGCGTTGGAAAATGCTTTTAATCGCCTCGGCTTTGATCATGTCATTCTGGTGAAGATTGCATCAACTGCTGTGGGCACCTATCTGCTAGGGGGCAGTCAAGAGCAAATTATCAATGCATTATCACAAGCGTGGATAGATGGTACTGCACTTCGAACCTATCGTCACGCACCCAATACGGGATCGAGAAAATCCTGGGCTGCAGGAGACGCTACGCGTCGTGCAGTTCAGTTAGCCTGGCTTACTATGCAAGGTGAAAATGGATACCCCAGTGTTCTCACTGAAAAGAAATGGGGTTTTTATGATGCCATCATGCAGGGGCAACCATTGCGTTTGGATACCTCGTTTGACACCTATGTGATAGAAAATATTTTATTTAAAATTTCTTTTCCTGCAGAATTCCATGCTCAGACAGCTGTAGAGTGCGCGCTTTTATTACATCCCAGCATAAAAAATAAAATCGATCAGATTGAAAAAATTGCCATAACGACACAAGAATCAGCCATGCGGATTATTAATAAATCAGGTCCACTCCATAATCCGGCGGATCGTGATCATTGTTTGCAATACATGGTTGCAGTTGCCCTACTTCATGGTGATTTAAAAGCTGAATTTTATGAAGATACATTTGCACAAGATTTACGTATTGATCACCTACGAGAAAAAATGCAAATAGAAGAAGATAAGCAATTTACGGAAGATTATCTCAATCCTGATAAACGTTCTATTGCCAATGCTATTCAAATTTATTTTAGCGATGGGTCTTCGACCCAGAAAATCACGATAGAATATCCTATTGGTCATCGTATACGTCGCAAAGAGGGTATTCCTTATTTATATAAAAAATTTGCTGCTAATTTAGCTTCGCATTACACACCGGAGAAAATAGGAGAACTCACAACTCTTTTCTCCGAGCCACACAGGCTTGATCTTATGCCAATTAACGAATTAATGGATAAACTGGTCAATTAAATTTACTACGAGATAGAGGGGCTATAGATGGAGATTAAACAATTTAAAAAAGAAGTGAAAACTTACGTAAGCACTGGAATAATTCCTGAAGGATATAGTAAAGATGAATTTATAGATCAAATTCACGACGTAAATGTCAACTATCTAAAAGAATTCCGTCAATCTATAGAAAAAACAATTCGTTCTTGTAATGCCTCACCACAAATTACCTTGGATAATATCGCGCCAAGAATTGTTGATTTTTTTAAATGTAACAACGATAAAGCTAAATTACAGCGAGCTAAGGAGTTTTTGCAATATATTCCTAAATTTGAGGATGAGAAAGCAAAATTAAAACCGGGAATGTAAATTAACAACATAGATTCTAGATTATCATGCCAGCGGCAACTAGCATCTACGAATGTGAGGGACTGTTTTTTTTGCTAGTAACCGCGCTGGGTGCCAGCTTCCGCTGGCATGACAGAATACGCCGCTACACTTTGGGACATCACACAACGCATGTCATGCCAGCGAAAGCTGGCATCTACGAATTTGAGGGTCTGTTTTTTTGCTAGTAACTGCTCTGGGTGCAGCTTCCGCTGGCATGACAGAATACGCCGCTGTACTTTGGGCATCACACAACGTGTGTCATGCCAGCTTTCGCTGGCATCTAAGTGTACGAGTCAATGGGGCTTTCTCTGGTTACCTCGTCATATTTTGAATAGTGGAAGTTACATCTTGTAGTGTTCCACTAAACTTCTGCTGCAGATTAGCTAAGCTCGGTGAGACAATATTGCCAAGCCATTGCACCGCCGGTTGAAAAGATCCTACTAATTTAGATTGTTGCCAAAAAGCGTCACTACCAAATGATGTCAGCTGTACCAAAAAGATAAGCACTAAGTTTATTAAAAATCCGCGACAAAATCCGAATAGTCCCCCTAAGATGCGGTTACCAATACCTAGAATTCCTACTTGAAATGCTAGATTAATAACTGAACCAATGATAGCACCAATAATAACGGTAGCGGCGAATAACAGTCCAAAACTCAATCCTAATGCAGCATAAGAAAGCGGTTGCGCAGCATTCATACCAATGGCGGTGGAAGCTTGGTCGGTTACACTCTGGACGGCTGCTGAACCCGTGAAAGCAGCGGCAAGTGGGCTTGCAAACATAGAGGCCACTACAAAGGCGGCAATAAGAGTCGCTAAGGAGATAATCTCTTTAACTAATCCGCGACCGAGACCCGCCACGGTTGAAAAAAAGAAAATGGCGATAATGATATAATCTACCCAATTCATATTTTGCATAATGCTTCCCTGTTGATAGTTAAAATACTGTCACATCGCACCAAGAGCGATAGTCCTATTATATCAATTTATTAAGAAAAAGAGAGACAACTTACTATTTTATCAGGGACATCGCTAAAGACCGCATCAACACCCCATGAATAAAGCTCTTTTGCACGCAATGGGTCATTAACTGTGTAAGAAAGAAGCATATAACCCATATCTTTAATTTTTTTTGCTTTTTCGCGAGTTAGAATTTCTTGATTCACATGAACTGATAGACAGTTTAGCTCTTCACAAATTTGCAGCCAGTTTGGTAACCACGTATGCATCAATAAACCCAGCAGACATGTTTTTGATTGTTGTCTTAATAATTCTAGTACCTTCACTGAAAAGCTGGAAAAAAGGATAGATTGATCAAGTATAGGGAAATAGTAACTGACTATTTGCCAAGCTTGCCTAACAGTGGCTTCTTCTTGGCCACGAAGTGGCTTTATTTCTACATTCGCTGACATTTTTGCATTTAGTAAAAATTCTAGTACATGCGCCAAGGAAGGAATGCGTTCACCTGAAAATTCCCAATCAAACCATTTGCCGGCATCAAGTGTGCGTAAATAATCATAATGGTAATTTGCTATTTCGCCCTTTCCATTTGTTGTTCTATCTAGACGCTCATCATGAAAAATAATGGGTTGACCGTCTGCTGACAGCATGACATCAAATTCAACCCATTTAATACCTAATTGAGCTGCTTTGGTAAAAGCAATAAGGGTATTCTCTGGCGCGTAAGCGCTAGCGCCCCTGTGAGCGATAACGGGAGGTTGAAAACGAAGCAAGTTCATCTTTAGGTGAGTTCCTGAGGGCCAATTTATAGCATTTAGGTATTAAATAAGCTTCCTATTCTTATTTCAACTGTTAAAATATGCCCAATAAACTATATAAAGACTACCCATGCAACACGCTGACATTTTTCGTCCCCCTTTAGCAGACGCTCAAGGAAAAAAAATCCATTGGAAAAACCTTCAGGGCGCAAGCATTGGTCTCGCCTTAAGTAATGCAATTTCTCAAAGTGATCACTCGGTCCTTATTATAGTTCCAGATAATTTATCTGTTTCACATTTATTAGAGGAATTACAATTTTTTAGTAATAAATCTGACGAGTTGCTTTATTTCCCGGGATGGGAAACATTACCCTATGATCATTTTTCACCGCATCAAGATATCATTTCTGAGCGGCTTGCGGTGCTAAATCGCATATCATTTATAAAAAAAGAAGTCATCCTAACCACGGTTGATACCCTCTTACATAAATTACCATCAAAAGATTTTATTAATGGGCATAGTTTTTTACTAAAAGTAGGTGACCGCTTAAGTATCGATATCTTACGCACCAGACTCGCGCACGCAGGCTATCATTCAGTTAGCCAAGTCCGCGAACATGGAGAATTTGCGGTACGCGGATCTATCATTGACATTTTTCCTATGGGCAGCAAAACACCATTTCGAATTGACTTGCTAGATGATGAGATTGATAGCATTCGTATCTTTTCTGCTGAAACGCAGCGAACGACAGAAAAAATTACTGAGATTCATTTGTTACCCGCAAAAGAATTCCCTCTTACTGAAAAAGGGATTGAACAATTTCGTCAAGCATGGCGTAGTCAATTTGATGGTAACCCTCTTAAATGTCCGACCTATCAGGATATTAGTGAGGGAATTTGCTCACCCGGTATTGAATATTATTTACCTTTATTTTTCGATCAGACCACCACCTTTTTTGATCATCTACCCACTAACACCTTAATCATTACCATTGGTGATTTACAAAAGAAAGCGGCTGAATTTTGGCAAGAGGTAACGCTGCGCTACGAGCAAGGACGCTATGATATATCGCGCCCCTTACTTGATCCTAAACAATTGTTTCTTCCTATCTCTTGGTTAGAAGAATCGTTACCACATTATTCTCAGGTCATTATTAATAATGACCTCAAGAAAAATGGCTATGAATTTATAACAGCACTTGCTCCCACTCTTGATATTAATCATAAATCGACACAACCATTAGCTTCCTTACAGCAATTTGTGAGCGATTATACTGGGCGAATATTGTTTTGCGCAGAGAGCATAGGCCGTCGTGAGGTTATCCTCCAGCTATTTAAGACCATTCGCTTAGTCCCTACTTACTTTCATACATGGAATGAGTTTTTAGCGAGTGATGTACCTCACGGAATAGTAATAGCTCCTATGGAAAATGGCTTTGCATTAAAAACGCCGCCTTTAACGTTGATTACAGAAGCGCAATTGTATGGCCAGCGAGTGATGCAACGCCGTCTCCGTAAAAAATCTATCCAAGATACGGATGCCTTAATTCGCGATTTAACTGAGCTACAATTAAATGATCCAGTGGTTCATATTGATCATGGGATAGGTCGATATATTGGTTTTGAAACATTAACGATTGGTGAACAGATCGCAGAATTTTTGTGTCTCGAGTATCAAGGCGGCGATAAATTATTTGTTCCTATATCATCCCTACACTTGATTAATCGTTATACGGGTGCTGATGAGGATAGTGTTCCCATTAGCAAATTAGGCACTGAAAACTGGCAAAAAGCAAAACGAAGAGCTGCTGAAAAAGTACGTGATGTAGCGGTAGAATTACTGGATCTTTATGCCAAACGTGCTGCACGTCCTGGACATGCGTATCAAATTCCGCAAGATACCTACTCCACTTTTGCAGCCGCTTTTCCTTTTGAAGAAACCCCCGATCAGTTACGTGCTATTGATCAAGTGTTTGCTGATATGACATCCGATAAACCGATGGATAGAGTTATTTGTGGTGATGTGGGATTTGGCAAAACTGAAGTTGCTTTACGAGCCGCCTTTCTAGCGGTTCAAAACAATACGCAAGTCGCAGTGTTAGTACCGACAACGTTACTGGCACAACAACATTTTCAAAGCTTTCAAGATCGGTTTGCAGACTGGCCGATCCAAGTTGACTTACTATCACGTTTCAGAACGAGCAAAGAGCAAGCAAGTGTGCTTACGCGCATGGAAGAAGGCAAAGCGGATATTATCATCGGCACGCATAAATTATTACAAGATAACATCAAATTTAAAAATTTAGGATTAGTGATTATAGATGAAGAGCATCGTTTTGGCGTCAAGCAAAAAGATAAATTCAAAGCCTTAAGATCACAAGTCGACATGCTAACCTTAACTGCTACCCCGATACCTCGCACTTTAAATATGGCTCTTTCTGGTATACGCGATTTATCTATCATTGCAACGCCACCCGCAAGACGATTATCTGTTAAGACATTTGTACATGAATATCAAGCTAATATCATCCAAGAAGCAATCCAACGTGAAGTCATGCGTGGCGGACAAGTCTATTTTTTACATAATGATATTTCTACTATTAATAAAAAGGCTGAGGAAATTACCTCTCTTATCAGTGAAGCACGCGTAACCGTGGCTCACGGTCAAATGCATGAACGCGAACTTGAGCGCGTAATGTCGGAATTCTACCATAGGCATTCTAATGTGCTTATCTGTTCAACGATTATTGAAAGTGGTATTGATATTCCTACAGCAAATACCATCATTATTAATCGCGCCGATAAATTTGGTATCGCGCAATTACATCAACTTCGCGGACGGGTTGGTAGATCTCACCATCAAGCATATGCCTATTTACTTGTGCCCGAGCGTAAATACATAACCAATGACGCTGCCAAACGGTTAGAAGCCATTTCTGCATATGATGATCTTGGTGTTGGCTTTACTTTATCTACCCATGATTTAGAAATTAGAGGAGCAGGTGAGCTGCTTGGAGAAGAACAAAGTGGCGACATGCAAGAAGTCGGATTTACACTTTACATGGATCTCCTCTCACGCGCCGTTGAAATGCTTAAATCTGGCAAGGAGCCAAACTATGATGAGTCATTATTAACACATCATTCCGAAATCGATTTACACATCACCGCTCTTATTCCGGACAATTACTTAGGCGATGTCCCACTACGCTTACAATTTTACAAGCGCATCGCCAATGCCACCTCAACGACTGAGTTAGATGAAATTCATGTCGAGATGATTGATCGATTTGGGTTATCTCCAGAACCATTAAAAAACTTATTTGAGATAAGCGCATTAAAACTAAGAGGTGATACCTTGGGGATTATCAAGATAGAAGCAAATGAGAGAGGTGGGAAATTGGACTTCAGTGAAACACCGAATGTTAAACCTGAAACCATCATCCATCTCATTCAAACACAATCTAAACGCTTTCGATTAGATGGCCCAACTCGTTTACGGTTTACTTTGGACAAACATGAGGCCGCAGAACGAATTGGGTTAATAGAAAAATTATTAATTTCTTTAGCTTGAAAATTGTAATTTCCTAGATCGGATCAGCATTATTTTATCGATTAATTTCGCAAAAGCCCCATTACCAAATACATTTGCACATGTAATAACAGGGTCAAACAAAATATATAAAGCCGTTATGAGTGAAAGCATTTCTGAATTAAATCCTAAATAGCTTTCCAGAATTGGTATCATAACGACAATTCCACCGCCAGGGATAGCAGCGACAGAAAACTTTGCTAAAACGAAATAGCAGACAAAAATAAGATAACTGATTAATGTCGGTTCTGGCATTCCAAAGCTTTTCATTAGTGCAAAAGCAAGAATGGGAATAGCAAAACAATCGCCAACTAAATGGATATTGGCAGTAGAAGGAATAATTGAACGGACCAAATCTGGATTCTTGGCATTCTGCTCTGCCCCCGCAATAGTGAGCGGCATAACGGCTGCACTAGACATAGAGCTGAAACCTGCAATGGCGGCGGGTAGAATGTTTTTAATACAACGAAATGTCTCGCCAATATTAAAATAATTAACCGCAGCATAAGCGAGAAAAAGATAGCCGAATTGAGCTAACGCAATGAGGGCAAAAATTACCGCATAATCTTTAATAATGATATTAAGGACATCGTCATATTGGAGTTTGACCACAAATCCCATTACAAAAACAGGGATAACATAAGTAAACGCTTTGAGAATTTTAAATGTCATCCAATTTAATTTATGGGCTAATTGATTTGCAAATGCTGGCATCCTATTTCCGAGACTAATACCTAAAAGAATTCCAGCAAACATAGCTTTGTTGTTTTCAATTAGTTTTGGCCATTGGGCTATCCACATTGGCATCAACCCAGCTGTATTTTTTGGCTGAATGATGGATAAGTCAATGTGATATATCCACATGCCGACATAATGACTCAGGAAAGTAGCCGTGAAATTTGAGCAGCAAACACAGAGTAGAATCAAAGCAATAACCGCTGTTGCCCGCCTAGCCAAACCAACCATGGTATTAAATAATAAACTGAAAATGATAAGGGGTAAGAGAAATATGATTCCTGATTTAACCGTTAAGCTAACGGCATATAAAAATTGTTTGACCTCAAGCGACATAAAGGGATTCAGAAATAAAGTGATAGCAATAACAACTATCAAAACAAATGGCATACTACGAAACATGACGGGACCTCTCGCTCTAATAACTTAATTATATTTTTATTGATTTAATGATTAACAGCTAATTTATGAATCGAGAGATGACAGGCAAACGCCTGTCGTGTTGAGGGATGATATAGTTATGTTAGCTTCGCTATACATACTTAAATGCTCTCAGAATAAGATAAATATGATAATACAGTGAGTAGACTATAGAAATCAAGGTAGCCGCAAAGTGAACAAAGAGGAAGATTCTTGGATGAATAAGTTCCCTATCCATAATAAAATTTGTTAGAATCAAAATAATTTGTAATAATTCAATATCTTAAGGCCCAATTCAAATGATAAGTGATAAAATCTTTCACTATCTTTTTCAACAACTTAACCAAGGGGTAACGCTTCTTACGCCCAATCGACGCTTATCAGCAACTCTGCATCAATTTTATCAACAATACCAAGCCACCCAGCATCACTGTTGGCAAACTCCTGATATTCTACCTATCACCACATGGATACAACGCCTCTGGTCTGATGCTACTAGCAATGAATTTAAGGATGCACCCCTGCTATTAAATAATGCCCAGGAACAATTTCTCTGGGAAACAATTATTGCGACTAATGAGAATAGACATTTATTACAAGTACCAGAAACCGCTGAAATCTCAAAGTCGGCTTGGAAATTATTAAAACAATGGTTGGTAGATATTCATCATCCTAGTTTTAATACAGCAGAAACTGACTCTGCCTTATATACATGGTCATCCGCGTTTGAGAAAATATGTGCGAAAAATAACTGGCTAGATGATGCCACCCTTACCGATATGGTATTGAAAAAAGTCCACACACACAAAATAGTACCTGAACACAAAATTATTTTACTGGGATTTACAGAATTATCCCCTCAGCTCAAACAATTAATAGCCCATTATGAGATAGAAAATCTCAACTTAGTCTCTGAAGCTACTTATTATCGAATTCATTTAAAAGATATTGAACAAGAATTATTGACCATGGCCCGTTGGGCAAAAACAATATTCCAGCAAGATAAGTCCGTACGGATTGGTTGCGTGATTCCCTCTCTTGACAAAATACGTGATCGTGTTATACAGATATTTTCTGAATTACTTGATGAAAACAGTTTTAATATTTCAGCGGGTAAACCTTTACTTCAATGCCCTATTATTTATACTGCACTGCAATTACTTTCCTTACATAAAAAATCACTATCTTTAACGACCTTTAGCAATTTACTCATGTCACCTTTTGTCGGGGATGCTGAACTTGAACGGATCAGCAGAGCAAATTTCGATAGTCAGTTGCGCAGAGAAAATATGACTCGCGTCAGAGTCCCTCTTGATATACTTAAAAGTAATTGTCCATATCTTATAAAAATAATACATACCTTCTTAGTCAAATTAGAAAAAGCTCCAAGAGAACAATCCTACAGCAAATGGGCTCAGGTGTTTAATGAGCTACTTATCTTAATAGGTTGGCCTGGAGAACGGAGCCTGAGTAGCGAAGAATATCAAATGGTTGAGCACTGGTTAAAACTTTTAGAGGAATTCTCAACCTTAGATCAGGTGACTAAACCAACCACGATACAAAATGCCCTTGCCACTTTACACAAAATGGCTGGAAAAGCCATATTTCAACCCAAAACACCCGATGCGCCAATACAAATTCTGGGTGTCTTAGAAGCGGCTGGGTTACCTTTCGATTATTTGTGGGTTAGCGGTATGGATGATATGTCTTGGCCACCACAACCCAAACCTAACCCGCTCATCCCTAAACGTCTACAACGCGAATTACATATGCCACATGCAACGGCAGAACGTGAACTTATTTATTGTCAGCAATTAATTCAACAATTTAAACAAAGCGCTCGTGAGCTTATTTTTAGCCATGCTGAAAAAAATAATGAATTGGAATTACAATCTAGTTCTCTCATTCGTGATATTCCGGAAATCACTATTAACCAGCTGCAGCTTGAAAGCTATCAATCCTTTGCTGAAAAAATATTTTCCGTAAAAAAAGCCGAAATGTTTACTGATGAACAAGCGCCTATCTACCATAGCATTGGCAAAATGCGTGGTGGTGTTAGTGTGATAAAACAACAGGCCTTATGTCCGTTTAAAGCATTTTCCGAATGGCGATTATACGCACGAGAACTAGAATCCCCATTACCTGGTTTGCGTGCAAAAGATCGCGGATCCATTCTACACAAAGCATTAGAAATTCTCTGGAACCATCTTCAAGATCATGCCACCCTTTGCAAGCAAAACACACATGAATTAAGTAATATAATTATTGAATGCATTGACCAAGCACTCCATTTTTTTCCGCACTTTTATATCGATAAAAATGAATATCTTTCTCTTGAAAAACAACGTCTCTATCAATTACTTTGGGAGTGGTTGCAACTAGAAAAACAGCGTCCACCATTTAAAGTCCTCAGTAGGGAAAAAACGGTAGTAATGGCTATGAGTCAGCTCAATTTAACGATGCGGATTGATCGCATTGATGAACTTGAAGATGGAAAAAAACTAATTATCGATTATAAAACAGGTAAAAATAATGATACGAGTGATTGGCTTGGTGAAAGACCAGAAGAGCCACAACTACCTTTATATTCATTATTAGATAAAGACGTTGTTGGCATTGCTTACGCGCAAATTTCTCCAGGTAAACATTGCTTTAAAGGCATTAGCGATTATCAACTTGGCATTAAAGGAATTGTAACTACTGCTGACTTCAAAAAAACTGATGCGGTATCCTGGGAGGATCAATTGATCCAATGGAATAAAACATTAACAAAATTAAGCGATGACTTTTACTGTGGTGTCGCCAAAGTTGATCCAAAAGATTTATCCAAAACATGTGAGTGGTGCGCTTTAAAGGCACTTTGCAGAGTGAAAGAGCTGAACTATACGCTAACGTAGACAATAAGAATTAAGATTCCATGTCGTTGGGTTGCGAGGAGGAGCACTTTTTGCGACTAATCAATCCGGTTTTTGACTTTGCTGTTTATGAGATGGAAAGACTCAGCGAATAAGTGATAATGACAAGATTGTAACCCGTTACTTAGAAGATCCAGTTTTCCAAAATAAATATAGCTCTGACATCACTCGCTCGAGCGATCTTCGATCAGATTAACAAGAGCAATTATTACTTTCCAAATATCAGAAAAAGTACACCCTATGTCAGAAATTGCAAGATTAACTCTAAATATATGCTATTCTCGTGCAAGTGCTGATGTATATTTATCCGATGAAAATTTAGTAGACTAATCTAAAAAACTATTGGCGAATTTCACAATTTTATTGAGAGGATTACTTAGCTCTGCGAACCAGGAAACAACTTGGATGGAACCTTAAAGAATACTCCGATTAGAAGTATCTTAATTTACTGATAATCGATTTAAATGTACTAGATTCTCGTTCATCCAACGTGTTGTGAGACTCAGCTTTAATTGAAGCAGTTTTTGCTCTTAAAATTTTCGAAAAAAACCGATGCGGCTTATGGGTGTATTCTAATGTGTTCATTTCATTACTTTTATTATTTGAATTCCGAGAATTAATAGCTTTGTCATCAATTGATGAGGAAATTTCACACTGATGGTTTGATACTAAATTGTTGTTTGACTTTTTATTTTTTTCATCATTAGCATCGGAAGTATTTTCTAGAATCATTGGTACATTTTGTGTAGTAGGCAAATGGGCGCCATTTTTAATAAGCAAATTGATTATATCTTGGTGATTATTTTGAATTGCGACGCCTATCGGTGTCATTGTACGAGGCTCACCAGTAATAGAATTTTTATATGCAAAACAAAAATTAACATTTGCTTTTGCATTTATAAGCAGCTCAGCTATTTCAACAAATCCTTCTTGGCATGCCATAAATAATGGTGTAACGCCTCCTACAGGAGTTAAATCTATCGTAGCGTTATTTTGAATAAGTACCCTAACGGCTTCAACGTGCCCGAAACTTGTAGCACGACCTAAAGCTGAATCATTACCAAATATTGTGTCTACATTATCCTTATACTCTAATAATTTTTTAATTATTTCGCCATTTCCTGATTGGGCTGCCAAGTACATGGGTGCTACTGAATTTTTATTAACTTTTATAGCGGCACCATTTTCTAGTAATTTAAACGTCATTTCCTTATCATTTGCATTTATAGCTGCATGTAATGAGGTTGATTCTAATTTATCTTCAAGGTTAACGTTCTTATCTTTTATTCGTTTAGCCATTATATAGTTGGAAAAGTTATTTTTTATTTCTACATATGTATTAATTTGATCAGATGTGGGCTTTTTTACATCAACGATAATTTGTGCTTCGATGATATCATTATTAGCGTAAGTAATAAGCTTGAGATAAGACATAAGACCTGATATTGAAGTTATCTCTATCCCACACAAACTTGAATTACTGTCAAAAATCTCATATTTATTTGAATCTATTTTTTTTAGAGAAATAATATGCCAACTTCCAGATTGATAATTTGGTGCACTAAAATTTATAGTCTTATTTTCATTTAAAAGTACTGTCAGTAAATTTTCAATCTCACCTATTTGAAATACAAACCCAATCGAGAAAACTTCAGTATAAACACTGTAATCAATGTCTTTTATTACATTATTATTTGCTAACGGATTAAATTTTCTATGAGAATATATCTTTGTTGAATGATCCAAATGAAAAAGTATAAGTAATACTTTTTCAAACATACTTTCTAATTCAGGGGTATTTTTTAATACGTCAAAATTTTGATCCCATTTTGAAATCTCTATAAGATATTCTATAAACTCATTCTCCCTTCCTTTATCTGCCATAATACGATGTAATTTGGTAAACCCGTGACAAAATCCTTTTTTTAGTGATTCTTTAATAATAGCTAAATATGCACTATCGTATTTTTTCGGATGAAAACTTGGATAAAAATCTAAATACTTTAAAAACTGTTCACATAACCAATTTTGGCTTAAATCTAAAAATGATCCGTGTTGTAAAAGTATAGCTACCGCTTTCAAAGAGTTTGTTGCATGCGCATAGGATATAGGCAAGCATCCTGCTAAAGTTAAAGCATTGACATCTGCTCCAGCTGAAAGCAATTTTTCCATTATTTCTGTGTTACCTACTGCTGTAGCAATATGCAAGGGGGTTATTTGTTCTTTATTGAAAGAATTAACATTTGCTTGGTGTCTAATTAACTCGTCAACCATATCAAGATTGTTTCTCAATGCAGCTAAATATAAAGCTGTCATACCTTCAAAGGTTGCATTAACATCAGCACCTTTATCTAAGGCTACTTTAACCGCGTCTAGATCGTTTAGATATGCCATAGCACCTAAATATCTTGAGTCTAGAGTCGGTAAATTGTCTGACGCTTTCATTATTGTTTACCATGTAATTTTTTGTTTTTAATATTATCATAAAAACATAAATTGTCTATAATCTACTATTTGCAATTTAATAAATTCGATACCCAAGAAAATGTAATTTCACTTACCCTTGATCAAGGATCAAGGCGTTGTTGCGCAAATCAACACATTGAAAGCATTAGCGATTTGAGATTAAAAATCATTTAGGTATGCAGCTTACTATAGCCAATGTTGTTTGACAGTGAATTTTAAGTCATTGCGGTACTTTGACATATTATATAAAGAGAAAAGTAAATAAGTTGCATTAACATTTGATAACTTTTTACCGGGATCGGAGCCGAACCTCAAAATTCTGGCAACACTTGGCAAATTATAAAATTATCTAATTCAATCGTCGGTAGCTTAAATATCGTTAAATGCGTTAAAGATGATGCACGCGTCATCTGCATGGCGGGTGGTGGGTATGGCAAAGACAACAAAGACCCTCTACTGATTGCGAGTTTCAAGGGCGGAAAAAACTGGTCTGTTATGAACATAGACTTACCAGAAGATAGCGGTCAATTTACTAATATAACTTCATATGAGATGGATTAGGTGAATAATATATAGTGGCGGCTGGTAGCAGCTTCCGTACCCTTGGGCCAATTATAAAGCCTGCTTCTTTTAACCTCTATCAAGCTATAGCAGATTCCTGGCAATTATACGATAATTCAACTATGGGACACCTAATTCCAATTACTTCAAAAATGAGCACTGGAGTAGAGGTTTCAAATGCAGCTATTTGGCAAAAACTAAACGAGACCTATAATGAAACTTCAAAAGAATGACGACAAAATTTCAGAAATAATGAATGATTCAGAAAAAGTACGTCTTATTATTCAGAGAGGAATCAATATAGCTTTATTGAAACATAAACAAGCTGGTAATCCAGTGTGCGAATGGAAAGATAATAAAGTTGTCTGGATCAAACCAGAAAATATTTCTATAAATAAAGAATAATTTTTTTATCGATCAGAGAACATACAACTTGAAAATATAAAAAATTTATTGTTTAATCTAAATCCTTCTAAGACCTGCAACACAATCTAAGTAATCAATTTTTCATTCATCAGAAAATTAATTTTATTTCCCTTACTTTTTAAAAAAGGACATTTTATGTCGAATAAAGATTCGAATTTTTATTTAGGTACCTCAACGGAGAATTTGACATGAACAATTAAAAGAACTTTACATTGAAAAAATGGAAGCTGCTAAGAGAAAGGATATTAATTTTTTAAAAACTCTGCATGGTAAACATCCCGAGTTATTTGATAAAAGATTTCTAAATATCAAGGGATCATATTCATGCGTATGTTTTACTGAAACTCCAATTGAACATTTCAATTTTGATAAGACACGTTATTGGCCATATGGAATAAGTGTTTCTAAGAAAATATATTTCATTTGGGCGGAAGACCAGTTATATATGAACGTGATTCCGAATTTTATGATTTACCAGAGAGTTTACGCTGGCGACATGTATGTTATGAGCCTGATATCAATAATCCTATCGACTTTACATGGGAACGAGAATGGCGTATTCAAGCTGAAGCATTTCCACTCGATCCAGGTGAAATTGAGATCATTGTCCCGAATTCGCCTGCTTCAGAAGATTTGGAGCATTTGTTTAACCAGCATGAATGGGCTCGATATCAATGGGAATGGGTCGGCTACGGAGAGAGTATTGCAATGTACCCAGAGCCATTAATTTATTCTATTAAACCATTAAATAATTAACGGAGGAGTAATCTTGTTACTCCTCCTAAGATTCATAATTTTATTATTGTATTTTAATATTACTTATTGCTTGCCTTAGAATAGAATCAATTTCTGGCAGTAATTTCTTTCCAGAATTTTCTAATTCGATTTGTAACATATTATACATTATTTTTGTGCCGTAAATTACACGATCAATTACAATTGATAATAATGAATCTAATGCTTGAGATTTATTTTCTCAAACCCTGGCTTATTGCAATACGTTAGTGATTAAGTTTATTAAACATGCTTGCCCAGAGATCTACAGTCAAAGACTTGACTTGACTTGATTTGCTTCGTCGCAAAAGCGCTCTTCGCAGCGACAGGAAAATTTCAAAATTTCTCACCCTAAACAACTATTTTTTAGACATTCCCGCCATACGCTTTGCATTGGTTGGGGTTGCAAGCTCAGCAGCACGCGCAGCCATTGGTTTTTGAAATAGAGAGATAAACGGAGGTATTTTTTCGTTACTAATGCGAAGAAGCCATTTCTCATCTGGACTTACAGAAAGAGGGTATGAGTTGTACTTCTCTACAGAAGGATATTGCACGTATATTCCTCTCGCCGCGTCAACATAAAGAGGATCTGTTGCTTTTTTAAAGATTTTTCCTATTTCAATTGCTGCATCGATCTCACTTGCCTCTACTGTAGTTATATTCTTTGGTAATTTCATTAGAACAAGTTCTTGAAACGCTTTTTTTATTTGTTGATTATCCTGCGATCCCAGTGCGCGGCCTCTTCCTTTTGCCTTTGAAAATTTCATCATTAAAGCACTAATAGAATCAATGAGCTTAGCATTATCAAGCTCTGGTTTTGTGGCTTCGGCATTCGCTATCTTGACTAAATTCTGGAAGTTTTCGCTGTCTAGCATTCTAGGGCTGCGTTGTTTTGCTGTAAGAAAAAGACGATAAGGTATTAAAGGCACTCCCATTACTACCTGCAATATACCATGAACAGCTAACGCTCCTGCCAATTGAAGTTGTTGGCTAGTTTGTTTAATTGCTTGCTCTTTTATGGTTGCAAAAAACGATTTTCCTTTACGAAATTTGGGAAACAAACTGGCAACAGTGAAACCCAAGAATATCAATGGAGATGTACCCACATTAATTACAGCGCGGATAAGATTTAACGCACCGCGAATAGGCTGCGACAGATCGCGCAATATATAGTAACCCCAAGATGAATACTTATAAGGCTTATTAGCATCTCTACCCATTTTTTTTATATAAGCGTATTCTACTCTTGCGCTAATAGATATTTTCATCAGGCCTCACAGTTAGGTTGTTTATCTTTTAAACGAAATTTTGCATTTTAGTTGTTTATTTACTTAATTACGGCTGCCACTGTACATATGGTAGCCACTCATGTCAAGAGTCTGAGCCATCATGACAATTAATTTACTGTGGTAAAGCTAACATTGATCCACAAGAGTATCCCGGAACATGTGAATGGGGTGATTTAAAATCACTCTGCACGATTAAAGAGTCGTTTGGTCTTATTATATTCCAGGCTGGTGATTCGTATCAGCCTGGAATATTGGTAAAGTAAGCAATATATTACGTAGCCAACTTATTTGGGGAAGAGGCACTTATTTTGTGAGGACGAGTTGCTACTTGAGTGTCACGTGTGGCAATTGCTTTTGTAAAAAGTGATATGAATGGGGGTATTCTATCTACAGTCACTTTAGAGCACCATTTGTTGTCGCTTGAGATTTGAGATTCACCTTTATTTAATAATCCTAGGGTTACGTCAGCAATAGGGCCTCTGAAGAATATTCCCTTCTTATCATTAACATATATAACACAAGGCTTTTTACGTGTTGTGGCAAAGTCTACAGCTGATACATACGCATCTGTTGTTTCTTTATCTATTATATCCGTTGGTAACTTCATAAGAAGAAGTTCATTAATCCTCTGCGTTGTTTCTTCATTCTCTTCTCTTGAGAATGCTCTACCTCTATCTTCTGCCTTGAAAAATTTATCAATTAGAAGACGAATCCCTGCTATCAATTTAATATAATCAGGATGTTCTTGGTGTGTTTCTTGTTCAATTGAATTGACCAAGTCACGATGGCGTTGGTTATCTTGTAATTTAATACTACCGAGTTTTTTAGTTAGATAAAGGCGGTGAGGTATACCAATTAATAATGCTGGCGCATAGATAGCTAACATGAATACACCCTGTAATGTTTTGTTAAACATTACTTTTAAACTATGACCTACGACCAACGATACATCTTTCATGGAAGAAAGAAACGATCTCCCCTTACGAAATTGGGGAAATAAACAGGCCACTGTTAAACCAAGAAAAAGTAATGGGGTAAGGCTAATGACAAGAACAACATTAGCAAGCTCAAGGGCTCCAGCTATAGGTAAGAACAAATCACGCCAAAAATAATAACCATATGAGGATGACTTGTAAGGTTGATTGGCAGACTTTAAGGTTTTCTTTATGTAAGAAAATCCTTTAGAAGGGGTCACAGACGGACTAGGCATTATTATATACTCATGAAAAAATATTGATGATACTTTATACACCTTTATCTAACTTCACAAGTTAAATTAATCATCGCAACTATTAGCTACTACTGCGGCAATTCTACTTATACAATATGTCATTAATTAAGAGTAACAAACGACCATGACGTCGAATCTCGCCCTCAACGACCAAAATCAGCGCCAGCAAGCATTAGATGCGAGTCAGTCTTTTATTGTTCAAGCCCCTGCGGGCTCGGGAAAAACGACTTTATTGATTCAACGCTTTCTTACCTTGTTGAATCACGTCAAAGCACCTGAAGAAATTTTGGCAGTTACTTTTACTAAAAAAGCTGCTAATGAAATGCGAGTACGCATTCTTAGCGCTTTAAAAGAAGGACTCTACAACCCGGAACCCGCCTCGTCCATTGCCAAGCAAACCTGGCTACTTGCTAAACAAGTATTGAAGCGTGATCAGGAATATCATTGGAATATCATTAATAATCCTAATCAATTGAGAATCCAAACGATTGATTCATTATGTGCTTACTTGACGAAACAATTACCATTGCTCTCTCACTTTGGATCACAACCAGATATTGCAGATGCCCCACTCCTGCTTTATCAGGAAGCGGTACAAGAAGTGTTAAGTCATGTGGAAGAAAACCTTGTTTGGTCCCAGGCTATTGCCAAGCTTCTTTTACATCTAGATAATGATTTGAATAAATTACATGATTTATTAGTAGATCTACTTGCAAAACGGGATCAATGGCTTCCATACATACATCTTGATTTAAGTGAAAACGATATTAAGAAACAACTCGAGCACCACTTAGCTTCGGTAGTCGAAGATAATCTTGAATATATTTCCACCCTCTTTCCCGATACCATTGTTCCTGAACTTTGTGCCATTGCTTGTTATGCCGCAGACAATGTGGAAACACAGAATGATTCTTCGCCAATTTTAGGATGCAAAGATTTACACGCATTACCAGGCACCACTTCAAAGGATTATCCTGCATGGCTTGGCATTGTCACACTTCTTTTAACGAACGAACATACTTGGCGAAAACAATTTAATGTTGGTATTGGTTTTCCTGCCGCATCTCAGAGTAAAAATCCAGCCGAAAAGCTTCGCTTCAATGAATATAAGCAACGTGCTTTAGCATTAATCGACGAGCTTTTTGATGATGAGGACTTAAGATTAGCTTTAGTTAAGCTCTACTATCTTCCTCAGTCTTATTATCAAGAAAACCAATGGGAAATTTTGCAAGCTCTCTTGCAAGTATTGAAAATTTCTGCCGCCCAGCTACGATTGATTTTTCAACAGCATGGAAAAATTGATTTTATTGAAAATACCCAAGCAGCCATTATCGCTTTAGGAAATGATGAATCTCCTACTGATCTTGCATTAGCACTTGATTACCAAATTCGTCATATTTTAATTGATGAATTTCAAGATACGTCATTTACTCAATATCAATTATTAGAAAAATTGACGATAGGTTGGGAAGATAATGATGGGCGCACCCTATTTGTTGTTGGCGATCCAATGCAATCTATTTATCGTTTCCGAGAAGCAGAAGTAGGATTATTCATTCGCATGCGAGAAGAAGGTATAGGAAATATCAAATTGATACCGCTAACGCTAGCAATGAATTTTAGATCAACAGCAGATATAATAGAGTGGAATAATCATCACTTTCAAGGTATTTTTCCTAGCTCAAATGATATCGCTACTGGCTCTGTCACGTATCACCCGAGTGTTGCTCGTGAAGCTAAACTAGATGATAAGAAATCAGAGATCAGTATCACTGGATTTCTTGATGCACCAAGTGAGCTTCAAGCTAATAAAATTGCCTCTATTATCCAACACCATAAAAAAACTCACCCTAATGAAAAAATAGCCATTTTGGTTCGCGCACGCCACCACCTACAATATGTCATTCCCGCTCTAAAGCACGTTCAGATTGCTTATCGCGCTGTTGAAATTGACCCTCTAGCTGAAAGACAAAGTATTCAAGATTTGTTATCACTCACTAGTGCTTTATCACATCCTGCTGATCGCATTGCATGGCTTGCCATTTTGCGTGCTCCTTGGTGTGGTCTAACTTTGGCTGATTTATTGATTATATCGGACAACAACCCTTATGCGGCAATTTACGAACAACTTAACCGTGAAGATATTCTTAAACAACTAAGCAGCAATGCACAGAGAAGGCTTAGCATTGTTTTTCCTATACTAAAATCAGCGATGCTAAATCGAGAGAGGCAAGATATTCGTACCTGGATCGAAAATACCTGGATGGCGTTAGGTGGCCCCGCTTGTTTAGAAAATATTTCGGAGATGGATGATGTTAATGCTTTTTTTAAGTTACTTGAAGAATTTGGAAAAAATAATAACGCTTTAGATATTCAACAATTAAAAACTAATATTGAAAAGTTGTTTGCAACCCCACAAGATGATGATTCTATCGTGCAAATCATGACTATCCATAGCGCTAAAGGTCTTGAATTTGATACTGTCATTCTGCCACATTTAGAACGAAAAAATGCAAGCGATGGGAATCCGCTATTAATATGGATGGAATACCTTTTATCCTACGATCAAACAGCTTTATTATTGGCACCTATTCATGCTACAGGCAATGACAAAGATACGATTTATAGTTATATCTATCGACAGCGCCAAATTAGAGCCGATTTTGAAATCGATCGACTTTTATATGTGGCAGCAACACGTGCCAAAAAAAATCTTCACTTATTATTCAACATTAAGAAAAATACTAAAGATATTTACCAAGTCGAAACTGGTAGTTTTTTAAAAAAACTATGGCCTTTTTTTGAAAATGACATCACTAATATTATCTCACCACCCGAGGAAGTTAACGGTGTATTAGAAGTAACAACAGAGACGCCACGATATCTTTTACGCATTTGCCCAGATTGGATGAATCCTGTTAATCACATACCCAACGTTAGAATTGCCACCCATCTTAAGGAAAATGGCTTTCAATTTATTGATACAAATCCAAAATTAATCGGTATGACAACGCATCGGATCCTCCAGTACATTGCCAATTTAGGCATTAAATGGTGGAACAATGCAAGTACCGTTGAGCAATATATTTATATTAAACATCATTTGCTGCAATCTGGAACTCTTCCAGAAAATCTAGTAACTAATATTACTGTTACGCAAAGCATCATTGCCAATGTCATTTCCGATCAACGTGGTCAATGGATTCTTGCTAAACATCGTGATGCGAAATCAGAACTTTCTCTTACTGCTATTATTGAGGGAAAAGTTGAAACTTTAGTAATAGATAGAACCTTCATCGATAAAGAAGGTACGCGCTGGATTATTGATTACAAAACATCAACCCTAGGTCATGATGATTTAGAGGATTTCCTTGCTAAAGAATTTGAAAAATACAAACAGAAAATGCAAAAATACTCGCAAGCACTTCTTTTAACAGAGGATAGGCCTATTCGCCTGGGATTATATTTTCCTGCGATTCCCGCGTGGAAGGCATGGGAAGCTAAGACTAGTATTAATGACAAACTTGGCCTCAAGACTGCGACCTCTGAACCTTTTTAGCACTAGCTATATCGAAATTAGCTACGAATTTAGAATTTAATTGCTAGAGGCGTAACATTTTGCTGAATTATTATTATTTGAAATGATATAAAGCTACTTTTTATGTTTTGTAACATTTTCTATTGAGAGATAGATGCGATCATCTTTTGTTTCAGTATTGACACCTCCCACCAATGGTTGATTCGTATAGACTATCAAGTTTTTTACTTCATGTTTTATATCATTTATTAAACTATCAATGGATTGAATCTGCATATCAGTCCCTGATTTTTTTGATGATAATTTAAATTTAAGTTGGTTCAAAAATTTATGTTTGGGTGTCAAGTTATTTAATTCTTCGTTTGTTTTTGCTAACCACCCTTTTATAAAATCAATACTAACAATTTCTCTATTTGATACTCCATCAATAGCATGACGTAGTACCGTGATGATTTGTTGTAATTTTCGTGATTTAATATTAACTTTATTCAAATGAGCTGACTCGCCTGGCGTCAAATCTAAGAGAATTTGATCACATAGACTTATGATAGTAGGCCGCAAATTATTGGGGGTTAATACTTCATTGACGGACATAATTCTTTTAATGGGACTTTTAATGGGAAATCCTCCTATACACATACAAACCTCTACTAATAGATTATAGCAATAAACTAAATAATAGTTTGTTCGTCGCATTTATAGCGTGAGGCAAATTAATAGTCATAGTAGATCAATTAGTTACACAGAAAGACTACGAGCAAGGAAAGCTGACCTAGGTAAAAAAAGTAAAATACATCAGAAAAAGTGAGGCTTGCCTGGAAGGCCTAGTATTTGAATTTAGTTAAACTGCTTATTGATTACTCCAAAACTGAAATAATTTTAAGACTATTCTTTAGCAAGATTTCTTACACCAAAATTAATTCTCTAGGTAGAGATCTGGGAAGAGTTGCTCACCCGCATTCAATGAATAATGGCTAAAATCTTTAACACCCCTATCTTTTAATAAATCCTCATCGACAAAAAAATTCCCTGTCGTCTCCCGGCTATTACTCGTTAAAATAGCATAAGCGGCATCGGCGACTATACTTGGCTTACGTGTGGCATCATAGAGTTGTTTTGGAAAATTAACCGAAATGGCAGCAGTAGCAATGAGCGTTTTTGGCCACAACGAGTTTACTGCGATACCAAAAGATTTAAATTCTTCCGCCATGCCTAATGTACACATGCTCATACCATATTTGGACATAGTATAAGCTAAATGATCTTTGAACCATTTGGCCTGCATATTCAACGGGGGCGATAAATTTAATATATGAGGGTTAGAAGATTTTTTAAGTAAAGGAATACAAAATTTAGAGCACATGAAGGTGGCTCTTACATTCACCGTAAAAATCAAATCCACTCTTTTCATAGGAATGTCTAAAGTTGAGCTTAAATTAATAGCACTCGCATTATTGATCAACACATCAATACCGCCCCAAACTTCGGCGGTTTTGGATATAGCTTCGATTACCATATTTTCATCACGTACATCCACTACAACAGGCAGTGCTTTTCCACCCAAATTTTCAATTTCTTCTGCGACAGTATAAATGGTACCGGGAAGTGAAGGATGGGCTACGGTTGTTTTTGCCGCCACTACAATATGAGCGCCTTCACGTGCACACCGTAATGCAATTTCTCGACCAATGCCGCGACTTGCACCCGTGATGAAAATAACCTTTCCCTTTAAACTTAATTCCATTACTTAATTCCTTGTAATTCGGTTACGATAATTTTCGCAACATTTGTCTTCCTAATATAACTCTATGCATTTGCTCTGTGCATGATAAGGTATCAGAACCTAGCTTTGCTAGTGTACTTTGTAAAATTAATTTTGCACCTTTTATCTTATCAATTATCATAAGCAAAGTAATACGATAATAATGCGCTGTTATTACCTGATTAGATTGGTTTTTGCTCATAATACCGCAAGGATCATCGCCTAATGATTCCACCATATAATAATGAGCTTGCGAATGAGATTGGTAACAAGTTTTCTGCTCCCACCAAGTCTCGGGCTTTTTAGCTAATTCAGATGAAGATATGTTAGGTACTAAACACGTAAGGTTTCCACTGAGAACATTCGTTTCTAGCTTCGTTAGAATATCCGTTGCCTTTAATACTTCCAACTCATGGCTCCAATAACGTTGACTTTCTCTAAGCGTCGTAGAAACTGAAGCTAGCTCATACAATCCTAAGCAAGATAATAATTGTAAGAAAACAAGAACAGTAATTAAAACATACCCCCTCATTTTATAATGAGACATAAGCATGCCAAATTTTACGCAAAGGGGTTGAGGCCACCTCAAAATCAATTTTAATTGCGGAGATTAGTGTTTGATTCATTATATATTGGATGTTAAGAGCATTAATACCCTCAACTAAGCGAACCGTATTTCCCTGCAAATCTTTCACATATAAACCATAGATAGGTTTTCCATAGGCATCGTTTCGTTTTGTTGACGATACAAAAAAATGATTGACTTCATAACGAGCCACTTCTGCATAGCTTTTAAATAAATAATGCAGCGGAGTTGCGGGAATTATTCTTTCCACCCCATGCGAATAGATGATATTTTTAATTTGAAAAATCTCAACATGCTTACAATCTGAAACAATCAGTATATTATTTTTTTTAAAATGTATTTGATCACTCACTTCTAACATTGAACGATTTGACATTGATTTAATAAGCGCAACATTATTCAAAGAAGCATGCCTAGCCGTAATTGACGTTGGCGTTCCTATCAGTTTGTTTTTGACTGTGAGAGGGTATGTAATCGCAACAAGAGGAAAATCATCTGTCAATTTAGGGCATCCGATATACCCCGCCAAATGGATCTCAGATGATAATATCTTAATTGCTATTTTAGCATTATCTTGAATTTGATTGATTGAAGTTTGCAAGCGAAATGACTGCTGACTGACAAGGTAAATTTTTAATATAGCGCTAACTATCAGCAAACCCAAAGCAGCAGCTAGCATTAATTCCATGAGAATCATTCCAGAATAATTTTTTAAATGCTGATAGTGAGATGTAAACATCCAGATCGTCCGATTTTATTTATGTCACAAATTGCCTTACTCATCTCGCCCCATAAAATAGTAATGTTAATATGGGAAAATTGCCTTTCCACCGTACCCTTACCATTCGGTAGCATTTCTTGATTTTCATCATTCCATGACTGGATTTCGTCAGCGGAAGGAAATGATTTTATTCTGCTTAATCGCTCATTCATGTTAAGTATTTGTTGCGTCGCCACACTATAGTAATAGGCTGTTTTTGCTTCTCGTAAAGCAGTGAGAGTCATAGCATCTAGCCCTAATAAGGCTAGAGACAAAAGAAACAGGCTGATAATCATTTCAATAAAGCTCCAACCAAATTGCTGTGACATAAAGGTGCCTGAGGAATTACTTAGAACGGATTAATTAAGTGGGATATAGCGAAGGAAATGGACAACAAAGTAAATGATAGCGAGCAGGAATATGCCAGCAATAACCTCTAAAATCAACTTGATTCTGCTGGTTTTCACGATCCCCATCCTTAGTACTGTCGTACTTATTACCTATAGCTTATATTGTACTACACTTGGGGGATGTAATTTGCCGCTTTTATCCGTGACGACGAGAAAAATCTTGCATAAAATCAATAAGTATATTAACGCCTAATTCTGGCATTGCATTATATATACTGGCACGTATTCCCCCCACGACTCGATGCCCTCTCAAATTGGTAAGCCCTGCTTGGAACGTTTCTTCAAGAAAAACTGGGGTTAATTTTTCATCTTTTATATTAAAGACCACATTCATCATGGATCTGCATTCGGGTTCAATGTATGAGAAGTAAAAACCCGCACTCTGATCAATCATATCATAGAGTTTTTTTGCTTTACGTTGGTTTACCTCATAAAAATGATCAACCCCACCACGTCGTTTCATCCATGCCAAAACTAGGCCGGTAATATACCAACTATAGGTGGGAGGCGTATTATAAAACGAGTGATGTGTTGCATGAAGTTGGTATGAATATAGGGAAGGCGTGCGAGGCAAGGGTTCTTTTATCAAGTCATCACGAATAATCACAATCGTGATACCTGCTTGACCCATATTTTTCTGAGCACCGGCGTATATGATACCGTATTGTTTCACATTAATTGGACGAGATAAAATCATCGATGACATGTCTGCCACTAGTGGTACGCTCCCGGTTTGCGGTACCCAGTTAAACTCTACTCCTTCAATTGTCTCATTCGGCGTGTAATGTACATAACATGCCTCATTATTTAATTTCCAATAGATTTGGTGGGGAATTTTTAAAAAATCATCACTCTGCTGGAGGGAAGCTGCCACATTAATTGTGCCGTAACGCTTCGCCTCATCGATCGCTTTTTTAGACCAAATCCCAGTATCGATATAATCTGCGCTTAATTTGTCGCCAAATAAATTTAGTGGCACCATAGCGAATTGAGCTGATGCGCCGCCGGCTAAAAATAATACATGATAATTTTTAGGGATAGCCATAAGCTCTCGGAGATCGGCTTCTGCCTGTTCTGCCATCTGCTTAAAGTCATTTCCACGATGACCTAACTCCATAATAGACATCCCGGTACCATGCCAATCTAACATTTCCGCTTGCGCCGAACGAAGCACTTCTTCCGGTAACATCGCAGGGCCAGCACTAAAATTGTATACTTTTCGCATGTTAATTCCCTTCTTCTCTTGCAAGTCTATCGTACTTATTTGAGTAGGCATTGATATCCTAGCAATTCTTATTATGCTTCGCTATGATGCTATAAGAAAAGAGGGAAAGAGCTTGACCTACGCTGACACCGTCAAATTTCTTGTTGCCATGATTATTATGCTAAACCCTCTTGGGTCACTTTCCATTTTTCTCCAATTGACCCATCACTATCCAATTAACTACCAGAAAAAAACCGCTTTAAAATGTGGCTTAGCAATCACGATTATTATGGTAAGTAGCATTTGGATTGGCAGCCAACTTCTTGATTTATTAGGGATTACCATTTCCTCATTTCGATTTGCAGGCGGCATCATTTTATTGCTAGTTGGCTATTCTATGCTGCAATCTAAAGAGAGTCCCTTTAACTTTACACCAGCAGATGATGTTGCTGCTGAACAACGTGATTCTATTGCCATAGTACCACTTGCTCTACCTATTATTATTGGCCCAGGAACGATTAGCACATTAGTATTAGCCTCTAATGACTTCCCCAATCTTGTCTTTAAGTTATGGTTATCGATCCTTTGCGTTTGCCTTGCGCTAAGCATGGCCGTGATTCTTTACTATGGGCCTGCCATTGCTAAGTTTGTAGGCGAATCTGTCATCAAAGTGATTACCCGTATTATGGGAATGCTTATTATGGCTATTGCTGTTGGCATGCTGGCGAATGGATTAATAGGTCTGCTACCTTCTCTTCGATAAAGCATATCGTTTAATAAATTTCCAAATTATAAATATTATTCTTGTTTAATAATTCCTTAATAAAGTGAGAGATATAATATTTTCGCATCCACACACCGCAAACGGAGAAAATATGTCAATTGAATTAAATAATGTTTTCAATCCATTCGATGTTGTTCAGTATCAGGGAAGATTCCCCAATTCAAGAACGTTGCATACTTCCTTATACAAAAAAATCATAGATACATTTAAAGTATTGAACGGAGCTACTTACCTGTTTGAGAAAAATCATTCCACCAAAAAAAAATTGCGGCTACACATACCCTTTGAGTTAGAAACCCGCCCTGGCCTGTTAGATTATGCAACCCTTGGCACCTTTCGATTAATACACGCATTAGCTTCTTTTTTTACTAGAATTATGAAGCTCGATGCCAATGAGGATAAATATTATTTACCTTACAGTAAACATCAAAAAACAGGTATTTATCTCGGAAAAGCACTGGCCTTTCTCCCTTGGATTGTATTCAGGGCAGCACACGTGGTGACAAATGGCGTTATTCGTTATGGTATATCTACTATTTTAACTGCTGCTTTTTTCCCTATTTTTATCGCGCCAGCACATGGCATATCGAAATTCGTAGCATGGGTTAAAAAAAATCAGATAGAAACCGATATTCCTAAGATAAATAAAAATGGTCCTATTGCCAATACCTATGTGAAACTGACAGAGCGGCTGAATGAAATTACTGTAAAAGGAAAGAATCTCACTATTGATAAACACACTGAAATACGCATACCGGATTATTTTAGTGGGAAAACGGCGATACACATAAAACCTAGAACTCAAGAGTTATGGCACCGTTTTTGTTTAAAAGATAAACGTAATATTGATAAGCTGATAGAAGTTAATCCGAATGCACGGGCATTAACCTTATCACTATCGAGACGAAGACAGGATTAAGCAACTTTAAAACGACACTAAACTAAGCGTTATATTTTTATAACGCTTAGTTTTTATTTAGCCTTTAGGTCCAATCATCGTTTCCGGTCGCACAAGCTCTTTAAATTCTTTTTCACTCAAATAGCCAAGTGCCAAACACGCTTCCAGTAATGAGGAGCCATCATGCCAAGCCTTATGAGCAATTTCCGCCGCTTTATCATAGCCAATTTTTGGAGCCAATGCTGTTACTAGCATCAAAGAATTTTGCACTGATTGATTAATTTGACGCTCATCGGCCAATAAATCTTTGACGCAATACTTATTAAACATGCGCGCAGAATCAGATAACAACCGAACGGAATTCATAAAATTATGAATGATCACAGGCTTAAAAACATTTAGTTCGAAATTACCTTGAGAATCTGCAAACCCAATTGCAGCATCATTTCCCATCACTTGCACGCACACCATTGTCATTGCTTCAGATTGTGTCGGGTTGACCTTGCCTGGCATAATGGAAGATCCTGGTTCGTTTGCGGGCAAAATCAATTCGCCTAGTCCGCATCGTGGACCCGAGCCCAGCCACCGTATGTCATTCGCAATTTTCATTAGGGAGCAGGCAAGGGTTTTTAAAGCACCACTTGCAAATACGAATGCATCGTGTGCTGCAAGCGCTGCAAATTTGTTAGGGGCAGTAACAAAAGGTAGTTTCGTTAATTGAGCAATATACCCTGCCGCTTTTTCTGCAAATTGAGGATGTGTATTTAATCCAGTACCAACAGCAGTACCACCTATGGCAAGTTCATATAGCCCTGGTAATGTGAGTTTAATATTTGCCATTGCAGCATCAAGTTGTGCTACATAACCGGAGAATTCTTGCCCCAATGTCAAGGGCACAGCATCTTGTAAGTGCGTACGACCTGTTTTGACAATATGGGAAAATTTTTCTTGTTTTTCAGCCAATCCATCACGCAGTATCTGTATAGAAGGCAACAAATCATGAACTAACGATTCCACAGCCGCTATATGCATTGCAGTGGGAAAAGTATCGTTAGAAGATTGAGATTGGTTAACATGATCATTCGGATGCACAGGGTTTTTACTGCCAATTTTCCCTGCTGCTATTTCTATTGCGCGATTACTAATAACTTCATTGAAGTTCATATTTGTCTGGGTGCCGCTACCTGTTTGCCAGATTCGCAATGGGAATTGATCATTCCACTTCCCAGCAATCACTTCATCTGCTGCTCTAACAATCAATTCCATGGTTTCTTTTTTCATGAGGCCTAGCTCATGATTGGTTAGTGCAGCTGCTTTTTTTAAAAGTCCAAAACCACGTATTAATTCATTCGGCATCACATCACGACCAATAGCAAAATGCTCTATCGATCGCTGGGTTTGTGCGCCCCAATATTTATCGGCCGGCACTTCAACATTACCCATACTATCTGATTCCAGACGCGTGGCATTCACTCCCGTTGTTTTCATATTAACTCACCCTCATTCTAGGCTCTTTGTAACGAGCTCGTATAAATCTGTGGATAATTTTTTATCAAGCAACATCTCTAATTGTTGCCGCATAAGTCGTTGACGTTCTTTATCATATCGTTTCCAAGCAGTCAAAGGATTTACCATACGCGCTGCTACTTGTGGGTTTAGCCTGTCTAACTGTTGAACGCATTCACGTAAAAACGAATAACCTTCCCCGGTTTTTGCGTGAAAGTGAATAGGGTTGCGATTTCCGAATGTGCCTACGAGGGCATATACTTTATTGGGATTTTTAATATCAAATGCCTCATGTTGCATAAGCTTTTTCACTTGGTCCAACGCCCCTGACAATTTCGAAGCCGCTTGAATTGCAAACCATTTATCAACGACTAATGCATCACCTTTCCAAGTGGCATAAAATTGATCCAAGGCTTGTCTACGCAGAGGTGAATCAATATTAGATAATGATGCCAATGCCACTTGCGTATCCGTCATATTTGAGAGAAGTGACGTTTGAAATTGCTTCATACCCATTGCTGCATAAGCAGGCAATAGCAAAAGATAAGACAAACATAAGTTTTTTAATTGGCGC
>Ga0207085_1011_pt1 | contig 35252 bp, 23 predicted proteins | sample Alteio_BWMinHeat_53_FD_153542 | JGI IMG/M metagenome (GOLD analysis project Ga0207085, IMG submission 153542) | Enriched cells from forest soil in Barre Woods Harvard Forest LTER site, Petersham, Massachusetts, United States -... | ecosystem: Environmental > Terrestrial > Soil > Temperate forest >...
AAAACCCGCTGCTCGAAAAGCCGCTTTCAAAAGACGACATAAAGCCGCGCCTCTTAGGTCATTGGGGTACGACGGCGGGACTCAATTTCTTATATACGCACCTGAACCGACTGATTCGATTATTCGACCTGAACATGATCTACATCATCGGCCCAGGCCACGGCGGTCCGGGAATCGTTGCGCACACTTACCTCGAAGGCAGCTATACCGAAATCTACCCAGCAGTCGAACAAAACCGTGATGGCATCAAGCGGCTGTTCCGCCAATTCTCGTGGCCATACGGCATTCCGAGTCACGTAGCCCCGGAGACGCCGGGATCGATCCATGAAGGCGGCGAACTCGGCTATTCCGTGGCGCATGCGTACGGGGCTGCCTTCGACAATCCAGACCTCATTGTGGCCTGTGTTGTTGGCGACGGTGAAGCGGAAACGGGTGCATGCGCTACGAGCTGGCACTCGAACAAATTTTTGAATCCTGCCACGGACGGCGCCGTTCTTCCGATTCTGCATCTGAACGGTTACAAAATCGCGAATCCAACAGTGCTGGCTCGCATTTCGGATGAAGAATTGATGGATTTGTTTTCCGGCTATGGGTACGCCCCAACCATTCTTGAGGGAGACGACCCGATCGCCATGCACCATGATCTTGCAGCGGTGCTCGAAGGAATGATCTTCGATATTCGCGAGATTCAACAGAAAGCACGTACGGATGGCGTGTCAGATCGTCCGCGCTGGCCGTTGCTAATCTGGCGAACTCCGAAGGGTTGGACCGGGCCGAAAGAAGTGGACGGCAAGCCGGTGGAAAACACATGGCGCGCCCACCAGGTGCCGGTGGACGATGTGCGGACTAATCCCGAACATCTGCAGATACTCGAAAAATGGATGCGCAGCTATCGTCCGGAAACTCTTTTCGACCAAAACGGAAGGTTACGCCCCGATCTTGCGGAGATGGCGCCTAGAGGATTGAAGCGAATGGGAGTAAATCCCCATGCCAACGGCGGCGCGCTGCTACAACCGTTGGTGCTGCCAGATTTTCGCAGTCATGCCGTACAGATCAACGGACCTGGATCGGTGACTTCCTCGCAGGCGACCAAAATTCTGGGACAGTTTCTGCGAGATGTTACGCGGGCAAATCTAGCTACGCGCAACTTTCGAATCTTCGGTCCCGATGAAACGGCGTCAAACCGGTTAGACGCGATTTACGAAGTTTCGGGTAAAGAGTGGATGGCCGAGATGAAAGCTGTCGACGAACACTTAACACGCGACGGCCGCGTGATGGAAGTTCTGAGCGAACACATGTGCCAGGGCTGGTTGGAAGGTTACTTGTTAACCGGACGACACGGTTTGTTCTCGTGTTATGAGGCATTCATTCACATTATCGATTCCATGTTCAACCAGCATGCGAAATGGTTGAAAGTAACGACGCTTTTACCGTGGCGTCCGCCCATTGCATCGCTGACTTACCTGCTGTCATCGCACGTATGGAGGCAGGACCATAACGGCTTTTCCCACCAGGACCCAGGCTTCATCGATCATGTGATCAACAAGAAAGCGGATATCGTGCGGGTTTATCTGCCGGCGGATGCAAATATGCTGCTCTCGGTCGCCGACCATTGTCTGCGCAGCCGTCACTACGTCAACGTCATTGTCGCCGGGAAGCAACCGGCTCCCGTCTGGCTGGATATTCACGCAGCTATCGAACATTGCATGAAGGGCGTAGGAGTGTTCCAATGGGCGAGCAACGACGACGGGTCGCCTGACGTCGTCATGGCCTGTGCCGGCGATGTTCCTACTCTCGAAACTCTTGCCGCCGTAACACTACTGCGGGAGTATGAGCCGGATCTGCGCATTCGGGTGGTGAACGTGGTGGATCTGATGGCCTTAGAGCCGCCGAGCGAACACCCGCACGGAATTTCCGATCCGGACTTTGATGAGATTTTTACCACGGACAAACCGGTGATCTTCGCATTTCATGGCTATCCCTCCGTGGTTCACCGGCTGACATACCGGCGCAAAAACCATCCAAACATACATGTGCGCGGCTATAAGGAAGAAGGCACGACAACGACCCCCTTCGATATGACGGTATTGAACAACCTGGATCGATTTACGCTGGCATTCGACGCGATCGTTCGAATTCCGCGCCTGAAAAATAAGATTGCGCAGGCTTCAGACCGTTATCATGCGTGTCTTCAGAAGCACCGGGCCTACGTTTCCGAATATGGAGAGGACTTGCCAGAAGTGCAGAACTGGAAATGGCGGGCATGAGTCAGGACCCGACCGTTTTAGCTGTAAATTGCGGGTCATCCTCCTTAAAGTTTGGTTCATATCGCTGCAAAGGCGGCGAGCTGCTTAGTGTTTGCAGCGGCGAAGCAGAAGAAATTGGACTCGAAGAGGCAAGTTTCTGGGTTCAACAGAGCGGCCAGGACCGTCGCGAACAAAAAACCGCCATCCCCAATCATGAAGCAGCGTTCGCGCTTGCCTGGAATGAACTAATTGCCTGCCAGGGATCGCCGCCGCATGCGATTGGCCATCGGCTGGTGCACGGCGGTCCGCACCTGCGCAGTCACCAATTGCTAACGCCCGAAATCGGACAGGCTCTGGAGGGCGCTTCGGACTTTGCGCCACTCCACGTTCCGGTAGCACTTGCGGTGCTGCACGCCTCGGAACGAATGAGCCCCGGAACTGCACAGGTCATCTGCCTGGACACGGCGTTCCATCACACCCTGCCCGACGTTAGCAGAACTCTTCCGTTGCCGGCGGACCTGCGACGAGAAGGAGTGGAGCGCTATGGATTTCACGGCTTATCGCTCGAGTCTATTCTTGACCAGCTCTCACAAATTCCGCGGCGGCTTATCGTCGCGCATTTGGGAAACGGCTGCAGTATCACGGCCATCCGCGATGGGGAGTCTATCGATACCACGATGGCGATGACGCCCAATGCCGGATTAATGATGGGGACCCGCTGCGGCGATCTCGATCCAGGTGTAGCCACGTATCTCGCGCACCGTCATGGCGCGAGTGCGGAGGAAATAGACGAGCTCTTGAATCGTAAATCCGGCTTGATTGGAGTGTCGGAACTCAGCAGCGATGTTCGGGAACTCTCAGCCGCGCGTTCGACTAATTCGCATGCGGACCTTGCGCTGCGAATGTTTTGCCAGCAAGTCGCGAAGCAAGTGGCAGCGATGTCAGTGGTGCTTGGCGGAGTGGATACGCTTGTCTTTACCGGAGGAATTGGCGAACACGCCACTGAATTGCGGACGGACATAACAGCAAAGCTTGGCCCGTTAGGCCATTTTCAAACGCTGGTGCTGCCTGCACGGGAGGACCTGCAAATCGCAAAGATTACGGCGCGGCTGACGAAGAGTTGCTAGCGCCTAATTCTGCTAACGGCGCAGACGGCGGTACAGCAAAGCGAGCGTCTGCTTGGACTCTTCAATACCTTGTTGCGCCGTACCCGCCAGGTAAATTGAGCCATAGACGGCCACGACGACAACGACAAGCAAACGCGGGTAGGCAACCCCGATCAGCAATTTAAGCAGATAGCCACAGGCTCCGGCGATGGCGGCGATGCTCCATAGCTTAAAGAGAAAAGCCGGGGGAAGGGAAACGTCTCCAATGCGCTGAAATAGTGCTCGCCGCAATAAGGTAAATTCGACCCAGCCCGCAATTCCAGCGGAAGCAGTTAGGCCGGCAAGACTCCAGGGCAGCGCCAAGCCGAGGGCGTGCGGGATTACCAATGCGAAGATCCAGCCCAGCGCCGTTGTCAGCAAAACACGAATCATAGCGAAGCGAAGAGGCGTCTTTGTGTCGAGCAGCGCGTAGAAGGCCGAAGAATATAGCCGCCCCAGCGACGTCGCGAGTAGTCCAACCGATGATCCCGCGAGTGCGGCCCAAACGTATTCGGCATCGGATTGATGGAACCGTCCCATACGAAATAGACCTGCAGCCAGGGTATCCCCGAGGAGAAGGAGAGCCATTGCGGAAGGAACGACAAAGAAAGCGATGCGCCGTAAACCCGATTGCAAGCGGGTCCGCAAGGCTTGTGCGACCTGTTCGGCCGTACCTATTGCGCTGGAGAGAACCGGCAATTCGGCAGCAGAGATCGACATGCTGAACATGCTGACCGGAAAGGTCGCGATGAATTGTCCGTAAGACAGGGTGGAAACCGCGATGGGGCCGAGGAAGCTGCTAATGAGTTGATCGATATAAGCACTGATTTGAACTACGCCGCGGCTTACGAAGACAGGTCCAAAATTTCGAATGACAACACGGATGGGCTCGGATTGAAAATCGAGATTGGGACGAAAATGTGGCAGCAATTGGAGCACCTGCGGCAATTGAACAAGAAATTGTAGTCCGCTGCCAAGGACGCATGCCCACGACAGATAAGTGACGACGGCGACTGGAGCCGATCCGCCGAAAAAAAGAAGAGCGGCGATCATGGTGGCATTCATGGCGACCGGCGCGGTGTAAGACAAGAAAAAACGGCGATGGCTATTGAGGACGCCAAGACACCACGCGCTCATTACCAGCAGACCGGCGCCAGGAAACAGAATGCGGACTAAACGAATGGTCAGCAACCGATCCTCGCCTTTAAAACCCGCGGCGATCAAATCGATGATCCACGGCGTGCACAGCACGCCAATCAGCACGATTGCGGCGGAAATCGTGGCGAGCACTCCGAAGACGGCGGCTGCCAAATGCTCGGCCTCCTCGTCTTCGCCGCGGGCTCGCAGCTTGGAGTACATGGTGATGAACGCGGCGGAGAGAACGCCTTCCCCGAATAGATTGCTGAGCAGGTTGGGGATTCGAAACGCCGCGCGAAAGATCCCGGCTATTGTGGAATTGCCGAGAAAGTAGGCCATGACGGTTTCGCGTGCCAAGCCGGTGATGCGGCTGATCAGAATGCCGACCGCTACCCGCGAAGATCCGCCGAACGATTGCTTTTCCGTAGCGACGCTGGGCGGCGATGTGGAAGGAGAGGTTACGCGCCGCTTAGCAACGGCAGGCGGCGAGATGCGAATGCGAACGAGCAAAGAAGCTCCTCATCACTGTAACGAGGTCGGCATTTTGTTTCGGTAAGCCACCGAGGCGTTGTACGCCTGTTCGAGAGTAACAAGCGGTTTAGCGCGGCGATTTTGTCAGCGGAAATTCCAGATACAGAAGGTCATGACCAGAAGGCAATTCCCGGAGTCCGCTTAGATATAACCTGTCTCCGGGTTCGGAGTTAGCCTCGAAGTAAAAGAACCCGCTTGCTGATTCGCCCGGGGGGATCATTTGCACGCTAAAGCTTCGCTCCGCCAGCTCCGGCGAATTAAATGGGTTCTTTTTCTTTGGAAGAGGAATGGGCAAGGGAACTTGCGCGCGACCAGTTGCATTCGCGCCATGAGGCGTCCCCAGGGAATACAACTCTGCCGGAGGAACCGCTGGCGCGTGACGCTGCCCGTCGGCGGACACGAGATTGACTTCAATCGACCGCAGGTCAATCGTTTTTTGACGCTTGTTTTCAATAACAACCAATACCGGCAAAACGCCATAGCGAAGCAGGTCTAACTTTTTGCCGAAAGCTTCGGTTTGCAGCTGCGGGTTGTCGTAAGGTTTGGCTCCGATGGTAACTTGCTCCGAGGTTTGATTCGCATAGTCACTGGCAATGCCGATGTGAAACCCCTCGGTTGAAGCCCAAGCAATGGCCACCACGGCCATCGACGCTATACTTCTAAAAAAGAGGCGCAAAGCAGGCGCGACAGCAAGAGCGCCTCCAAAAAATCTGACGTGTTCCTTTCCTGATTGGCGGCGTGCGTCAGCGCCATTTGCGCTCGAAATCACGATTTGACCTTTGCGGCTCACTCGCACACTCCTCCTCTACCGTCTCGCACAATACATAGGCCTCCCATTCATTCTCTTGTACTTCGCAATCCGCCTGGCAAAAGACCGCGAGTACCGTCCTCATTTCAGCGAGCGCATGGGCTTTCTCCCCCAATCGCTCCAACGGACGGAAACGGGCGCCATCTGGTTGCATGCAGTATCGGTGGGCGAAGTAGCGTCTGCCGTACCGCTGCTTCGCGCGCTTCGAGACCAAGTGCCGAATGCGCCGCTGTACTTATCCACCTCGACTGTCGCAGGGAGAAAAGCAGCGCTTCGGCAGGTGGAGCAATTAGTGGATGGGATCTTTTACGCGCCATTAGATTTCACAGCTTCTGTCAGACGCACAGTACACAGGCTGAAACCGTCATTAGTAATTGTCTTGGAGACCGAAATCTGGCCCAACCTCTTTGCCACAGTGAAGGCTTATGGTGCGGTATTGCTGCTAGTAAACGCGCGCATTTCAGATGCCACCTGGAAACATTACTACCGTGCTAAATCGTTTTTCCAACCAATTGTCCGTCTGCCCGATTTGGTTTTTGCGCAATCCGAGACCGACCGTAATCGCTATTTGACGTTGGGAGCTTCCGCCGAAACATTGGCGGCGGCGGGAAATTTAAAGTACGACGCAGCAACGCCCATTCCAGGAGTTATCGATCTACCCACCTGGGAAGCTCATCCCATTTGGATCGCGGCCAGCACCGTGGGTCCGAATGAGCGCGGCAGTTTGGAAAAGCACTCGATAGATGAAGACGATTTGGTCATCGACGCATTTCAGACGTTGGCGGTAGCGTTCCCTCGTTTGTTGCTCATCCTGGCGCCCCGTCAACCGGCACGGTTTGAGGTTGTTGCGCGAAAGCTGGAGCAAGCCGGTGTTGCATTTGTTCGCCGCACGGAACTCCAGCAAAATCCCAGTCGAAGTTTGCAACCTCCCGGTGTTGTGCTGCTGGATACCATCGGCGAATTGTCACGGCTGTACGCGTTAGCCGATGTTGTGTTTGTGGGCGGCTCACTTGCGCCCAGGGGCGGTCACAATATTCTGGAACCGGCGGCGGCAGGACGGACAATCGTCATCGGCCCGCACATGCAGAATTTCGCTGAAATAGCGAGGGATTTCGCGTCAGCGAGAGCATTCGTTCAGATTGAGGCTCCGCATGATTTGGTTTCTGCGGTAGGCGATTTGCTGAATGATCCGGAGCGTGCGGACGCCCTGGGAAGACGGGCGCAGAGTCTTTGGCGGAGCAATCAGGGTGTCGCGATTCGCGTCGCCACACACGTACGAAGCCTTTACTTTCCTTGGGCCGCACAGAAACTGGCTAGTGCACCCCGCAGATTAGCTCTGAGTGCACTTGCCTTCCTTTGGACGCGCGGCGGTGCGACCAAGCGGGCTCGAGGCGAAGCGATATCGAAATCGCGTCCGGAGCTTTCTATTCCGGTGGTGAGCATCGGCGGCATTACGGTAGGAGGCTCCGGGAAGACACCCTTTTGCGATTACTTGGCGGCGGAATTTCGCGCGCGTGGATATTCACCCGCCATTCTGACGCGCGGTTATCGCCGGCGGTCTCCGGCGCGTACGATTGTGTTGGCGCCTGGGACAGTCGTTTCGGCTGCCCTGACTGGCGATGAGGCGCAGATTTTTCTGCGCTCAGGAAACGCGGTTGTCGGAATTGGTTCGGATCGCTTCGAGAGCGCTCAAGCAGTCCTACAATTTGCTCCCTCTTCCGATCTGTTTCTGTTGGATGACGGATTTCAACACTCGAAGATGGTTCGCAATTTCGATGTCGTCCTGATTGACGGGCTGGATCCTTTCGGAGGTCACGCTGTTGTGCCCAAGGGACGTCTACGGGAACCTTTGCGCGAACTTCGGAGGGCACACGCGTTTGTTATCACCCGCGCTGAAAGCGCTGAGAGTTTTCAGGGTATTCGCGAACGATTGCAGCGCTATAACCCGAGAGCTCCAGTCTTCGCAGCGCAACTGTATCCGTTGGCCTGGCGGACGATTTCCTCGGGTGGAGAGATCGCCTTGACACCGGGCCGGCGCGTAGCTGCATTCTGCGGACTCGGCAATCCTCAAAATTTCTGGAATACTCTGCGGGCATTGGAACTAAAAGTTGTTGTCCGCTGGGCTTTCAGGGACCATCATCAGTACAAACCGACCGAAATTCAACGGTTGGCCCACCAAGCTCGCGGCCAGGGTGTCGATCTTCTGGTGACCACCGAAAAGGATTCCATTAATCTTCCGGGCAATATTGGGGCAATGCTACAGGGCATGGACATTGCGTGGTTGCGAATCCAACTGGCCCTAACGGATCCAGACGCCTTTTTCTCGTATTTCGATTCAGCGATCAAGCGCAGATGAACGCCACGTCGTTCTCCATTTCTTCGCTGTATTGGTGTTAACTCCTCCAGGAGAGCCATGGTATCTGCTATCGTGGCGGATTCACGCCTGAATGCAATTCTCAAACCTCAACATTCCCTACGAAGAATTCAAACTCGACAACGGGTTAACAGTGCTGGTGCACGAAGACCGCAAGACGCCGATCGTGGCGGTGAACGTTTGGTATCACGTTGGCTCGAAGAATGAAAAGCCCCGGAAGACCGGATTTGCGCATCTTTTCGAACATCTAATGTTCGGGGGTAGCGAGCACGTGCCGGGCAGCTACATCGAGGCCATGGAGCGGATTGGCGCCACCGATTTGAACGGGACCACGAGCGAAGACCGTACCAACTATTTCGAAAACGTTCCAACATCCGCACTGGACTACGCTTTGTTCGCGGAATCCGATCGAATGGGTCATTTCTATAACACCATCAGTCAGGAGGTGCTGGACCTGCAGCGTGGTGTTGTGCAGAACGAGAAACGACAAGGCGACAATCAACCCTACGCCGTTGTGGAAGAACTAGTCGTGAAGGCGACTTACCCGGTTGGTCATCCCTACGATCACACGGTCATCGGCTCAATGGAAGATCTCGATTCGGCAACAGTCGAGGATGTGCACGAGTGGTTTAAGACTTACTACACCCCCTCTAATGCGGTTTTAGTGATCGCCGGCGATATTGCGGCGAATGCTGCACATGAAAAAGCGCGCCGGTTTTTTGGAGACATTCCGCCGGGTCCTCCAGTGGCTCATCAGCGTGCATGGATCGCAAAGATGACGGGTTCGCATTGGGAAACGGTTGAGGATCGCGTGCCGCAAGGACGGGTCTACAAAGTTTGGAACGTACCCGGCTATGGAAGGGCCGGTGCAGATGAGCTGCGTTTGATTGCGGCCATGCTTTCGTCCGGAAAGACATCGCGGCTTTATAAGCGGCTCGTCTATGACGACCAGATAGCCACCCAAGTCTCCGCTTACCTGGACGAGCGCGAAATTGGGAGTCAATTTGTTGTGGCCGCCACAGCGAGGCGTGACAAAGATCTCCGCACAGTGGAGCGTGCGGTGGATGAAGAACTGGAACGCTTTCTGGAGGACGGGCCGACGCAACGCGAGCTCTCGCGAGTCAAGATGCAGGCCTATGCCGGCTTTGTTCGTGGAATCGAACGGATTGGAGGGTTCGGGGGGAAGTCGGACATTCTTGCGACAAGCCAGACTTACCTGAATTCACCGGGGGCCTACAAACAGAGATTGGAAGCTCTCCAGACCGCCACCGAAGATGGTGTATTGCAAGCATCACGGGCGTGGCTTTCCGACGGCGTTTATACGTTGGAGGTTATTCCGTTTCCAAGCGTTCAATCTCTGCCGCCGATCGAACGGACGACGCTACCTGATCCGGGGCCGGCCGTTGAGTTGAAATTGCCCGCAGTACAACAACACACGCTCAGCAACGGGCTGAAGGTGCTACTCGCGGAGCGCCACGATATTCCCGTGGTGAATTTCTGGTTGGATGTAGACGCGGGATATGCGGCTGATCAATTTGCCGCTCCGGGAACCGCGCGCCTCGCTTCTGCGCTCTTGACGGGCGGAACGGCGAGTCGTACCGCGCTCGAAATCAGCGAGGAGATTCACTCGCTCGGAGCCCAGCTAACTGCCGGTTCGAACCTCGATATCTCGACGGTTTCGCTGAGCGCACTTACATCAACACTTGATGAAGCGCTAGACATCTTTTTCGATGTCATTTTGAACCCCATCTTTCCCGAGTCGGATTTCGAGCGACAGAAGCAACTTCAACTGTCTGCGATTGCGAACGAAAAAGTCACCCCGCTGCAGATGGCCTTGCGCGCATTGCCGCCAATTCTGTTTGGTTCAGAGCATGCCTACGGCCTGCCGTTGACCGGTTCGGGTTACGAACAGAGTGTGAAACAGCTAAGTCGCGAGGACGTGGCGCGCTTTCACTCCACCTGGTTTAAGCCAAATAACGGCACGCTGATTATCGTTGGAGACACCACATTTACCGAGATTCAGCCGAAGCTGGACGGCTTTGTCGCAACATGGGCGACGGGAACCGTTCCGTTGAAGAATGTGGCCGCGGTGCTTCGTCCTTCCAAACCCGCCGTTTATCTGGTTGATAAGCCAGGCGCGCAACAGTCCGTGGTGATTGCCGGTACCGTGGCGCCAGCACCTGAAGCCGAGAACGAAGTCTTGCTCGAAACGGTAAACAATGTGTTCGGCGGCACGTTTGGTGCGCGTTTGAACATGAACCTTCGAGAGGAGAAACATTGGACGTATGGAGCGGCTTCCATTTTGTATGGAGCGCGAGCGCAGCGTCCTTTTCTCGCATATGCTTCTGTCCAGGCAGACAAGACAGCAGATACCATTCGCGAGATCTTAGACGAGTTAAAGGGAATGCTGGGCGAACGGCCCATCGACGAGGAAGAGTTGCAGAAAGTTAAGCTACAGCAGACCTTGGAACTTCCCGGCGCCCACGAGACGATGAGCGCGGTCGGAACTTTATTGGGTGATCTGCTGCAATTCCAGTTACCGCTCGATTTCTACGATCACTATGTGGGGCGAGTCTCCGCATTGACCATTCAAGATTTGAATGACGGTGCGAAACTGCTGCTGAATCCGGAAGAAATGATTTGGCTGATTGTTGGCGACCGCGAGAAGATTGAAGACGATCTAAAGCTGCTTGAGTTAGGGCCCATCAAGTCGATCGATGTGTAGAGAAGATTGCCAGAGAACTTTTTTAGAACGCTTGCCTGGCAACAATAGCATTCGTCCTATAATTACCGGGAGTCGTCAAGCTTTACTCGGGTCGTTTTAGAAGGAGGAAGGAAGTTATGCGCCGTCACTTATCGAAGCGAATGGCTACCGGTGTTCTTAGTCTCTGTCTCGTCGCGCCTTTGTTAGGGCAAGATGCGACAAGTCTCGATGCGAAACAACAGGCAGTCCAGAAACTCGCAGTAGAAATTCGTAAAGAAATTGTTACGCTGCCCCAATATGGTGTATTCGATAACATTCACTTTGCGATCAAGGGCGGCGACACGGTAATTCTGCGCGGTCAGGCCTCTCGTCCGACTCTGAAATCCAGCATCGAAAATGTCGTGAAAAAAATCGAGGGCGTCAGCAAGGTAGACAACCAAATTGAGGTTTTACCTTTATCGTCGAACGACGACCGTATTCGCGCCGCGGTCTACGCGAGCATATATCGCTATCCGCCGTTGCAGAAGTATACCTCCAATCGAGGCGGACCCAGAGGTCCGTCTGTCGCGCGCGCAGCCGGCGGTATCACAAACGATCCTCCAATCGGCTACCACGCGATTCATATCATCGTTCAAAACGGCAACGTGACGTTGACGGGCGTAGTAGACAGCGAGACAGATGCATCGCTTGCACAAATACGGGCTAATTCGGTCTCTGGCGTGTTCAGCGTAGATAACGATCTTCAAATCGCCGGCAAGGGCCAATAAATCCGGCACCGTTGGTGGTCCAGCCTGATAGCTGCGGTACCATGATTGGAAAGGTTACGGGCGGTTAGCTCAGCCGGTTAGAGCACCTGCCTTACAAGCAGGGGGTCCGCGGTTCGATCCCGTGACCGCCCACCATAACGCCTCGTCTTTCATCGATTTACCCGTATCCAAACATGTGAATGAGGCGCAAGGTTACGCCTAGCGATCTTGCCCTGTGGCGCCCGGGGCGCGGCAGAGCAGCAGTCGCTTCCGCGCAAGCATTTGCCGGCATTTATGCTTATCGTCCGCCGACTGTTGTGATGCTGAAGCCGCGAAAGAACCTACGATTTAACAACGGCTTCACGATCCCAGAAACGAAGCGACCGGCAACGCTTCACAAAGGTGCTCGCTACGGCGGCTTTTGTGAGCTCTACACAGCCTTCATCAAGATCCGCGAAGAGGCCAGTTTTCTCGAATAGGGGTTTGGCGGCGTCCGTGTAAGTCATGAACTTCAGGTGCGTGAAGGCGTCGGTTACGAAGTCCCGGGCAGCGGGATGTTTGGCGAGCATCTGCCCCGTTCCATCGCCTGCAAGCACCGCCACCGCATCGTAGAGCACAGACGGTCCGCCACCGAGTTTTTGAGTAGCGACAACCGCGGCTCCGGCACTGGATGTTACTCCTCCGACCGTCGGAGCGATTATTTCCAGGATGGCCCCTTCCGCCTCAATCGCCTTCTGCAGCGCGTCCAACAGCACCTGATCTACTCCCTCTGTCACTAGCGCCCCAATTTTGCGGCCCTTGAAGCTTGTGGGACCATTCTGAGCAATGCTCAGAGCTTTTGAAGGGGGCAGGTCAGTGATCGGTGCTTTCGCAGGCTTGGACGGTCTCGGGACCTCACGAAGTCCGAGGCCCTCTATCACTTTCTCTGCCAGGCCTTCGTCGACATTCAACAAATTCGAAATCAGACGCGTGCGAATAGCCGGCGTCTCAACCTTGCTGAGCTCAAAGATAAAAGAATCGGCGATGTGCCCTTGCTCGACGGGAGTTTGACTCACGTAAAATTGGCGGGCCTGGCTATAGTGGTCGGCAAAGCTCTCCGATCGGATGCGTAGCTTATCACCAGATTCGGCGGCGGGAAACGACCTGAAGCCGATTTTATTGGACTCTCGTGGACCACCATCGGCGCCCCGCGAATTCGGCTCGTAGTTGACGCGCCCTGTCGGGGTCGTGATTGCCATATGTCCATCCTGTTGGAAGTGATGGAAGGGACACTTTGGAGCGTTAATGGGGACGTGAGTAAAGTTGGGACCACCTAGCCGCTTTAGCTGTGTGTCGAGATAAGAGAAATTACGCCCTTGCAGAAGTGGATCGTTGGTAAAGTCAACGCCGGGCACAATATTGCTGGTGCAAAAAGCCACTTGCTCGGTCTCAGCAAAGAAGTTATCGACAACACGATCGAGCACGAGACGCCCGACACGGCGGATCGGCACTTCTTCTTCGGGAATGAGTTTAGTCGCATCCAGGACATCGAATGCAAAGGAATTGGCGAAGGCTTCGTCGAAAAGCTGGAGACCCAGTTCCCATTCGGGGAAGTCCCCAGCCTGAATGGAGTTCCAAAGATCACGGCGGTGAAAATCCGGATCGGCGCCATTGATCTTGAGCGCCTCGTCCCAGACTACGGACTGGAGACCAAGCTTTGGCTTCCAGTGAAATTTGACGAACGTTGACTTGCCTTCCGCATTGACGAGACGGAACGTGTGAACTCCGAAGCCTTCCATGAATCGGAACGAGCGCGGAATGGCGCGGTCGGACATGATCCACATGAGCATGTGCGTGCTCTCGGGCATGAGCGAAGCAAAGTCCCAGAAATTGTCGTGTGCGGTCTGCGCTTGCGGAAAGTCGCGATCGGGCTCCTGTTTCGCCGCATGAATCAGATCAGGAAACTTAATTGCGTCCTGGATGAAGAAGACTGGGATGTTGTTACCGACAATGTCCCAGTTCCCCTGTTTTGTGTAAAGCTTGACAGCGAAACCGCGAACGTCGCGAGCAAGATCGGCTGAACCCTTGTTCCCGGCAACTGTGGAGAAGCGGACGAATGCGGGCGTCTTCTCGCCGACTCTTTGAAATATATCTGCGGACGTGACATCCGAGAGAGACTCATAGGTTTCGAAAAAACCATGCGCTCCGTAGCCGCGCGCGTGAACAACGCGCTCAGGAATGCGTTCATGGTCGAAATGAAAGATTTTCTCGCGAAAATGAAAGTCTTCCAGGGCCGTAGGTCCACGTTCGCCAATGCGAAGGGAGTTCTGATCATCGGAGACGGGAATACCCTGTTGAGTAGTGAGCGGCATAACCTCTCCACCCGCTAGCTGGTGGAGTTCACCGCCGTTGCCGACTTCCTGTTGCGGATTCGGAGTGGTGCTTTTCTTTGATTTCATATGTCTTTCTCTTTCGATTTGTAACGATTCGCGGCGCGAGCTGCGGCTTGAGTTGAATGCAGCGTACGGCGTGCTTCTGGTGCTCTTGCCTACAGATCTGTGCCTTCAGGCACCACTCATCACCGATCCGCCAGGGTCAAAAGGCCTTGGGACGATTGTTCGGGCTTTGAGCAACTGCCTTTCAATCCCGCCGCTTGGTGAATGCAATACGTGTGATCGCTGGCGCTTCATCCGGTTTCATAGAACAACTACGCGGGACGCGCAGGATTATGGTTTTCATCAAAGTGGGAAATTCCAAGAAGCGGCTGGGTCCAAAATGGTGCGCAATAGGCGCCGAGCAGGCGCGCAGAGTCGCTCTGGTGATATGCTGCCGCTAATGTGGCTTGCGTTCGCCTCGTCTTTTTCGCAGTTTGGCAGATGAGCTAAATTCAACAAAACCAATGGAAAAAATGTTCAATTTGAGCGGGCAAGTCGCGATTGTTACTGGAGGCGCAGCCGGAATCGGCGCGGCGATATCCGCCCGTTTGGCCGCAGCAGGCGCGACCATCGTAGTTGTTGATCGGGTGCCAGAAGGAGCTCAAGAGCTGGCCGCCGCTCTCGGTAACTCGTCATTCGGTCTGAAGGCAGATGTGGCTGAAAACCGCGAAGTAGTCCAGGTGGTGGCCGAAGTCTTAGAGCGCACCGGACGGCTCGACATCCTGGTTAATAATGCGGGAATAGCAGGCGTTGCCGCTCCCATTTGGGAACAGACCGATGAAGAATGGCAAAAGATTATCGCCGTCAACATGACGGGTGTCTTCAACTTCTGCCGCGCCGTCATTCCCCACATGCGCGAGCGCAAGTACGGACGAATAGTCAATATTGCGTCTATCGCCGGCAAGGAAGGCAATCCTAGAATGGTGCCGTATTCGGCCACGAAAGCGGCTGTAATTGCCCTCTCAAAGTCCTTAGGCAAGGAGGTCGCCACTGAGGGTATTTGCGTAAACGCAGTAACGCCAGCTGTGGTGCAGACTCAAATCCTAGATCAACTGACGCCGGCTCAAGTGGAGTACATGCTAGATCGAATTCCAATGCGTCGAACCGGAAGGCCGGAGGAAATAGCCGCCGTTGTGCATTTTCTCTGTAGCCCCGACTGTTCGTTCGTAACGAGCCAATGCTATGACGCGAGCGGCGGCCGCGCAACGTATTGATTTAATACTTACGGCAAACAACCGATGAAGGACAAGGTTGCAGTCATCACAGGCGCGGCTAGCGGGATCGGGCTGGCGATCGCGAAAACATTCGCCCAAGGCGGCGCAAAGATTGTCATCGCGGACCTCGACTGTGACGGCGGCGAGCGAGCGAAAGACGAAATTGAAAAGTTAGGCGCCTCCGCGATTTTTGCCAAGACAGACGTTTCTCAAGCAGAAGACGTTCGGCAATTGGTCGCAGCGACGATCAAGAGCTACGGCCGGCTCGATGTGCTGGTGAATAATGCCGGCATTCAATACATAGCGCCAGTAATGGAATTCCCGGAAGATCGCTGGGATTCGCTGATCGGCGTTATCTTGACCGGAACCTTCCTCTGCTCGAAATATGCGCTACCTCACATGATCGAAAACAAATGGGGACGCATTATTAACATTGGATCAATACATTCTAAGGTCGCCTCGCCGTTCAAATCCGCTTATATTGCGGCGAAACACGGTGTCTTAGGGCTGACAAGAGCTACCGCGTTGGAAGTGGCGGCTTACAACATTACAGTGAATGCAATCTGTCCAACTTACGTGCGAACTCCCCTGGTGGAAAAGCAGATCGCGGAGCAAGCGCAGCGGCATGGCATTACGGCGGAGGAAGTAATTACCAAGATCATGACCGAGCCTGCGCTGATCAAACGGCTTCTCGAGCCCTCTGAAGTGGCATCGCTGGCTCTTTATCTCTGCTCGCCGGCAGCGGCAGGTATTACCGGAGCCGCGCTGGATATCGACCTTGGTTGGACTGCTCGGTAGCCTCCCGCAGGCAGTTACGGTGTAATGAGAAATATTTCTAGGTAAATCGCGCGATACTAGGCTTCCCTTAGCGGGTCGAAGGTAGCAGTCAGTCCCACACCTGAGCTTCCCAAATCGAATCGGCACAAACGAACGGATCTGGCGTCAATTCGATGCGAACTTGCTTTTGCAAGCATAAGCGCGTTGCTTCAATACGTTCTTTTACCCAGTGCTCGGAACGGGAACAAAGCTGCGCTAATTCGGCGATACTCATGCCACCGCTGTAATCGGCGTAGAGACGAAATGTGGTGTTTTCTTCGTAGAGTCTGAAGAGGGCGACGTCGCAGGAACTCATAAAGCAATTGGCGAGCGCCTTTCGTGACATTCCGGGCCCGCTCGCATTAGGCCCCGCTCTATTAGGGTGAGCAATAGAGTAGTGGCTTTACTGGGGGTACCCTCTCTCAAAATTTTGCTTAATTGGACGTTGACATCCTTGCGCTTTCAATCCGCGACCGCTCAAGGCGTTTGATTGCACGGAGGATCGAACAGCGCCATCTCTTCTGCTGAAGGGCGCTCAAAGATCTCGGCCCACTTGGTGATGTCATCAACGCTAATGGGCGGCGCCTCTATGTTCCGCTGACGAATTCTAGCGAAGAGGACTTCGACCGGAGCATCCAGAAAGTGAAGTTCAACAGCAGCCCCAAGGGCTCGGGCTCCGGTTCTAAGTGCATCCCGCTCCGATCTCGCCCAGGTTCCCCACTCAATCACCACACTGTGACCGAGGGTGAGGATGTCTTGAGCAAGCTTCCATTGAAGTTGCTCGACCCGCTCACGAGCTTCGCCGTCCCAGAGGCTGATATCCATCGCGTTCATCCATTCATCGGGACAAAAGCGAACGGCACGCAAGCTCTGCTGAACTCGTTTGGCGTGGGTTGTCTTGCCAGAGCCCGGGAGACCACAAACGACGATAAGTCTCGGACGAATTTGGACGTCGCTCACGGAATCTCTCGCCTCATGCTCAGTTTCCCGAATTCTGAAGTTCCTTGTAGTAAGGCGGAGGCAAAATCCACAAATTTCCACTAACCGCGGCGCAAAATTGAAGTCTAAGGACCAGCCGGATGGAATGGAGCGACCGAGAAGCCGCAACTGAGGCATGTAAAGGCAATCAATACGCCTTTCGTGTCCTCGTCGAACGCCACAGCCACGCTTTGTTCCGTCTTGCTTTTCGAATGACTGGCAACGAACAAGACGCAGAGGATTTGGTGCAAGACACGTTCATTCGCGCCTATCGCCAACTTCACCGCTTCGATTCCCGCGCATCGTTCAGCACATGGTTGTACCGGATATGCGCGAACCGCGCGCTCGATCTGCTCCGTGCGAGAAAAGTTCGTAAGGAATATCAGCCGGCCCAAAACGACGAGGGACCCGGCTGGCTGGAGACAGTTGCGGCGAACGATCCTTCGCCCGAGCGTTTGGCGCACAGCCGTCAATTGGCCGACTTGCTGCCATCAGCACTCGAGAATCTTACCGAGCTGGAACGCGCGGCTTTCGTGTTGCGGCACTACGAAGGCTTCGATATTCAGCAGGTTTCCGAAGCGCTTGGGGTTAAGGCGAGCGCCGCGAAGCAAAGCATTTTTCGGGCCGTTCAGAAACTGCGGCGTGCGCTGCGGCCTGCTTGGGAGGCACGTGCGTGATGGTCCACCTACAGGAAGAAGATCTCGTGGAAGCTTATTACGATCCGGAAAGGGAGACGTTACACAAACACCTGGCGGTCTGCGCCGAATGCCGCGATCGCTTTGAACAGTTAAAGCAGGCGCTGGATGCCTGTGCGGAGTATACAATTCCGGAGCGCTCTGCTTCCTACGGCGCGGAAGTTTGGGCACAGCTTGCGCCTCATCTGCCGATGGCCAAGCCACGGCGCACATGGCTGCATTGGTGGATGCTCGGTCCAGTGTTTGCAGGCTTACTAATTCTCGCGTTTCTGACCGGCCGATTCACGCAGGAGCCTGAAACCGGGATTCCGGCGAAGACACGCGACCGGGTTCTGCTGATGGCCATCAGCGATCATCTGGAACGCTCCCAGATTGTTTTAACAGAGCTCAGTCATGCCGCTCCCGACGATTCGGCGGCGATTAGCCGCGAGCGCGATCGTGCCCGGGACCTGGTTGATGAAAATCGTTTGCTGCGTTTAAGCGCCCGGCGTTTGTGCGATACCGCCAATGCCGTTTTGCTCGACGATCTGGGGCGCTTATTGCTGGATGTTGCCAACGCACCGGCGAATAGCGCACCTAACGTTTCCCAAGAAACTCTTCGCGCGGTACAGGACCGGCTCGAAGACAACAGCTTGTTGTTCAAGGTGCGCATTACGGCGGCGGACGCAAAGAAAAAAGGACAGAGATTATGATTCGCGAAACAACAATTGCCTTATTTATGCTGACCGGATGCGCCTATGCGCAGGGCCTATCGGTCCCACTGGCCGACAGCTTTCAAGCGGGACAAAGCAGCGACCCGGACTACCAGAAGGGCCTCAGCGCTCTCGACTCGCACGACTGGGATCAAGCCATTTCGCGCTTTGACACGGTTGCCAGCCGTAAAGGGTCGGGCGCCGATGCCGCCCTTTATTGGAAAGCCTACGCCCAAGATCATGCTGGCCGGCCGCGAGAATCTTTGTCTACGATCGCCGAGCTTCGCCATCAATATCCGTCGAGCCGATGGTTGAAAGACGCTCAGGCGATTGAGGTGGAAGTCCGCGCCCAGACCGGCTCTCCGATGAATCCGGGAGCGCAGCCCGATGAGGATTTGAAACTTATCGCTGTAAACTCGCTTCTTACGTCAAACCCGGAAACCGCGTTGCCTGTGCTAGAGAAGCTGCTGGCCAGTAACAATTCGCTGGCCCTGAAAGATCGGGCCCTCTTCATATTGACGCAGACGAACTTGCCGGAAGCTCGCAGAACGCTGAACGGCGTTGCGCGTGACTCAAGAAATCGGGATCTTCAACTCCGTGCCATCCGTTATATGGGGATGCAGGGCAATGACGACTCGCGAAAGGAACTCGCTTCGATTTATGAGAGCAGCTCGGACAAGGAGGTCAAGCAACAAATTTTGAAGAGCTTCATGGTGTCCGGCTCGCGCTCCCTGCTGCTGCAGGTGGCGAAGTCCGAGAAAGATCCCGAACTCCGGCATGAAGCGATCCGTAATCTGGCGATCGCCGGGGGTCAGGCGGAGCTGGCGGCACTCTACTCGAGTGATACTTCCGTTGACGACAAGCGAGACATCTTGAAATCGATGTTCATCAACGGCGATTCGGCAAAGCTCATCGACATTGCGCGGAACGAAAAGGATCCATCGTTGCGGGCAGAAGCTATCAAGTCGCTCGGCCTCATGGGCAACAACGGACGTAGTGACGACTTAGTGGCTATCTATCGATCGGATAGTCATCCCGAAGTCCGGCACGCGGTTCTCAACGCCCTTTTCTTGCAACAAAACGGCAAGGCTTTAGTGGACTTGGCTCGCTCTGAAAAAGATCCGGCCATGAAGGAAGAGATTGTGAAAAAGATGGCGCTCGTCCACACCAAAGAAACCACCGACTACATGATGGAGATCTTGAAATGAAAGCCTTCGTCACAGTGCTTCTAGCCGCATCTGGCCTCTTCGCGCAGTCGTCAAAACCGGACATCGCCAACGCCGCAGTCGAAACCGTAGCCTATTCCGGGGACCTTCAAAAGCAAATTCACGCGTCGGCGCCCTCTTGGTTCGGTTATGCCATCGACGCCCTCCAAAAGGATAACGATGGCTGCTGTTGGAATGGCCAGCGAGGCTGTTCGCTGGAAGGTGAAAACAAGGGCAACGTTTCGGTAAAGCAGTCCAGCGGACGAGTTGCTCTCGAAGGATCGGGCCGGATGCTGATTCTGTTTCGAGTTCAGAACGATACCGTTCAGAAGATTCGCGCCTTCTCCTTTGAATGCCCTTTGGATGCAGGCGGATTGCGTTTCGTTTGGCTAACGAATGTACCCACCGCGGCCAGCGTGGCATACCTGCGTGGCTTCGCCACCGCGCAGGAAGACCATCTCGCGGATGGTGCTATTTTTGCGATCGCCCAACACACTGGAGCCGAAGCCGACAGCGTGCTGGAGGAACTAATCCGTCCCGCCAACCCGGAACGGACTCGTGAAAAGGTCAGCTTCTGGCTCGGCGCCGCCCGGGGTGCAAAGGGCGCAGAACTCCTTAAAAAGATGCTGGCAAGCGATCCCAGCGAAAATGTGCGCGACAAGGTAACCTTTGCGCTCTCCGTCAGTAAACAACCTGAGGCCCTTGAAACATTGATAGCGGCTGCCCACAACGATCCCTCCGCGCATGTTCGGGAGCAGGCTCTATTCTGGCTCGCCCAGAAGGCCGGCAAACGCGCCGCGGAAACCATTCAAAACGCGATCGAAAACGATCCGGATACAGGCGTAAAGCGCAAGGCGGTGTTTGCCTTGTCGCAACTACCAAAAGATGAGGGGATTCCGAAACTAATCGCCGTCGCCCAGACGCAGCGTAATCCTGAAATCCGCAAACAAGCGTTCTTCTGGCTTGGCCAGTCAAACGATCCTCGAGCGCTCGCATTTATTCAGCAGGTACTCACGAAATAGACCTCACGGCATGAATCTGATCCAGGACATAACTTTCGCCCTCCGAACTTTTTCCAAAGCACCACTGTTTGTTGCCGTCGCAGTTCTTTCCATTGCCTTCGGTGTTGGGGCAAACACGGCGATCTTTACGCTCACGGATCAGCTTCTTGTTCGAGCACTCCCTGTCCAACACCCGGAGCAGCTCATTCTCTTCAGCGCCGTGGGACGCCACTACGGCAGCAACATGGGTTGGAACCGCATCTCCTATCCGATGTACCAGGATTTTCGCGATCACAACTCGGTTTTCAGTGGCATGTTCTGTATTAACGAAACCGATTTCAGTTTGAATTTTCACGGACGCACGGAACGCATTTCCGGTGAACTGGTTTCCGGCAACTATTTTCCGCTGCTGGGTGTGAGAGCGGCGGCAGGCCGGTTGTTCACGGCTTCCGACGACAAATTTCAGAAAAGTCATCCGGTGGCCGTATTGAGTTATGGTTTTTGGCAAAGCCGGTTCGCCGGTGATTACAGAGTCATCGGGCAAAAACTTTATCTGGATGGAAATCCATTCACCGTGATTGGCGTGAGCGCGCCTGATTTTGCGGGTACCGATCCTGGTTATGCACCGGAAGTTCGTATTCCGATGATGATGGCGCCCCAGATCGCCGATTATCTCGATCTCAACGACCGGCGCCGACGCTGGGTCACTGCTTTCGGGCGTCTGAAGCCCGGGATCACTTTGGAATACGCGAAGGCAGCGATCCAACCGTCTTTCCATCAAATGCTGCGGATGGAAGTCCAGCAGAAGGCATTTTCTAAAGCCTCGCCTTACATGAAGCAGCAGTTCCTTCGGATGTCGATGGATTTGATGCCTGCGGCCAAAGGACGATCGAATCTTCGCCGCCAGTTTGAGAAGCCGCTCCTCGTTCTGATGATCACCGTCGGACTGGTTCTGCTTATTGCGGCCGCGAACGTCGCCAACCTTCTCATTGCTCGGGCAACAGGCCGGCGCAAAGAAATCGCTATTCGTCTCGCGCTTGGCTCCGGCCGCCGCCGGATCATGACGCAATTGCTGGTGGAGAGTTTGATGCTCTCTTTGGCCGGCGGCATTACCGGTCTCGCCCTGGCATTTTGGACGGACCGCATTCTTCTCAGCTTTCTGCCGGCGAGTTATGTCCCAATTACTCTCTCAGCCGTGCCCGATTGGCGAATCCTTCTGTTCAATTTCACTCTGTCCGTAATTACCGGCATAGCGTTCGGGTTAGTACCGGCGCGACAGTCGCTGCGAACCGATCTCGCTCCTACGCTGAAGGATGAGGCCGGGGCAGTTGTAGGCGGTGCGTCTACGCTCATCCGAAAACTGTTGGTGGTGGCGCAGGTTTCCCTCTCGCTGCTGCTGCTGATCGGCGCGGGGCTCTTCATTCGAAGCCTTCAGAAATTGAAAGATCTCGATCCAGGCTTTCGAACCAGCAATCTACTCGCTTTTAAAGTCAATCCGACACTAAACGGATATAAGCCCGAACGTACCAAACAGATTTACGAGCGTCTGAAAGAGAGTCTGGAAACTCTGCCTGGCGTGGAACAGGCCGGGCTCGCGGTCATGGCGGTCATCGAAGGTGATGAATGGGACCAATGGGTCACCATCGATTCATACAAACCGAAGACTGGGGAGCTTCCCGATCCGCACATGAATTTTATCTCTCCCGATTATTTCAAGACGATGGAAATTCCACTCCTAACCGGACGTGATTTCCGCAAGAGCGACGTCTTGACGTCGCCGAAAGTCTGCATCGTAAACGAAACCTTCGCCAAAAAATATTTCGGCACTGTCAATGCGGAAGGACACATGATCGGGATGGGCATCGATCCCGGCACAAAGACCGACATCACGGTCGTTGGCGTTTCCCGCGACACGAAGTACGAAAGTATCCGCGACGAAATTCCGCCGGAAGTTTTCCAACCGTACCAGCAGTTGGATTTTGCTCCCGGGATGGTTGCTTACGTCCGCACGGCACACAATCCCGACGACGTATTCTCGTCGATCCGGCGGCGCGTTCACGACATAGACGCCAATACGCCAATATTCGACATGATCACATTGGAAAAGGCGGTAGATGATTCGCTCGTGACGGAACGGTTGATCGCCAGTCTCTCGACCAGTTTTGGTTTTCTTGCAACAGCACTTGCTTCCGTCGGTTTGTATGGTGTCATGGCGTTCACTGTGGCTCGGCGCACCCGCGAGATTGGAATCCGAATAGCGATCGGAGCGGAAAAGAAGGATGTGTTGTGGATGATCCTTCGTGAGGTTCTACTGTTGTTGGGTATCGGGATGGCGATCGCGCTGCCAGCGGCACTCGTTCTTACAAAATACGTGCAGTCGCAGCTATATGGTATTCAGCCGGTGGATCCGGCATCCATAGTCGCTGCTGTCGTTGTTATCAGCGGCGTCGCCTTACTGGCCGGATACGTACCCGCACGCCGCGCTGCTCGCATCGATCCGATGCGAGCGCTTCGCTATGAGTGATCGCTACTACTAGCCGGCAAAGGGCCGGTCGCGGCCCTCGACGTTGGCAAGCAATCGCCGGTCTGTGTCCCGCAACCCAGGCTCCGTTTGCGGGCGATTGCTTAGAGCGCACAGCCGCCACGGCGGCTCGCCATCGTCGGCAAACCTTGTGCGCGTTACTGGAGAGTTTTTGGTTGAAACGGGTTCATCGTCATCAGTTTCGTCTGTCCGACTAAGGGCAACGGCTCACGATTCAGCTGAATTTCGATCAGTGTCGTCACAAATGGATAGAAAAACGTATCGTGATTACTACTTGCGAGTTGTGTGATGTTGAGCACCACTGGTGATTGTTCGGTGATCGTTTTCGATCCGGATGTGTAGCCCTGATACGTAATCAATTCGGTTCCTGATGAAGCAATCAAGCGCATCCAAAGCTCACCCACCCCTCCCGACGTAGAGTTGAGCGGCAGGCGTACGTGGAAACAGCGGAAGCTTGGATCGGTCTTGTAGGCGTGGACGTCCAAATCAAAACTGTCGACGCCGGTTTCTTTCAGTGCATCGCTGGTTAAAACCGTTGGGTCTTGAGAAAACAGATCGACAACGTAATCCGGAACCGATTCGCCATACTCATCAACCACGTGGATAATGAACTGCTGCCATCCGTCGTGCGGCCCGTGGTTGTCCTTCTTCATCTGCTCAAGCGCAGGTGCATTCCAGGCGTCAGTTCGTTTGAACCAATTGTCGAAGTCGTCCGAAGAAGAAACCTTCAGGAAATCAGACAGGATATCGGCAAATGTATCCTCCGGCTCCACTAACAGAGTGGTGTGGTTCTTGCCGCCGACTGCGAACATCGGAATAGATAACCGAGTTGCCGGCCAAGGCGACATTTGCGCTCTGACTTCTGCTGCGCCGGCTTTTGTTAGATTTACGGTAATTTTGCGGGTGTTGAGAGAGCACCCGGCCCATCGAACCGTGCCATCTGTGGCGGGTTTATCAATCAGCTCCTTGATCCCGGTATACGACTGGTTGCCTATAAATACCGATACATAAGGGGTATCATCGCCGGTCGTGAATAGCAGATTGTCCCCAAGAAGATCGCGGTGCGACAGGTCCCATTGAAACTTACTTCCCAACTCCAAAGCATCGAGTATCCTGTCGCCGGCGTTCAGAAAATCGGGGCCGAATTGTTTATTGCCGCGAACGATGGCGCCCAGCCAACTGCGTCCCGCGGCCGCCAGGGGAGAGCCCCAAGTAGCGGGCGCGAGAGCGATCAAATGCTTCAGGTGCTTACGCCGCGCAGGATCGTTCGCAAGCCAGGCGCGGATCACCAGAATTCCGGTCGAGTGAACCACCGCGTCGAATTCCTGATCGGCAGCCCAACCCAATACAGCAGCGGCTCGGGCCAAGCCTTCGGCAATGTCCGGAATTGTGATTTCGTTGTTTAGCGAAAAGTAGTTGCAGATATTAATCTGCTGCGCGTCGATGCCTCTGGCCCGAAACTTTTCAGCCCAATTATCAAAAGATGGGCCTTCGTCGCTGTATCCATGTACAAGAACTAGCTTTCGTGACAACCCGGTATCTTCCTTATTTCAACCGGCGGCCGCAGTCGGGCGCGCATCTTCTTTTATGACTTGAGCAGCTTTTTCGCTGATCATATAAACTGCCGAGACAATGAAGTAGCCTGGAATTTTCGGAAACACCGAGGCATCCACCACGCGCAACCCGCGTGTCCCGCGAACCCGAAAACGGCTGTCCAGCACCGCAGATGAATCATTGTCAGCGCCAATTTTATTGGTGCAGGACGCGTGATGGCCCCATGCCTCATCTTGAATGAAACTGCGTAGTTTCTCGGGTGTGTCATTGTCTGGCCCCGGAACTAATTCTTCTTTTATTAGCCCGAGTCGTTGCAGGCGACCGTTCATGTCGCGAACAAACTGAACACCGGCGACGACCGAATCGAGATCGTCCCCGCTCGCGTCGTTGCCTTCCTGAAAATAGTGGAATTCGATTTTGGGCGAGTCGGTCGGGTTATTCGAACGCAGAGAAACGCGGCCTGCGGTGTTGTTTGTGTGAGCCTTCAAAATCGCCCATGTGAAGTGATTGTGGTAACGCTCGAATTGAGTCGAATAACCGGGGAAGTAACCTTTGAAGTAGCCCGGTAAGCCGAAAATATAGAGATCGGGATCTTGCTTGGAGGGGTTCGAGCGTTTGATGACGCCGATAATCGCTCCGTTCGATCCATAAATTCCGGCTCCCTTCTCCCACGCTGTAAAGAATGGATCAGGTGTGCCGGAGGCGCCAGGCGGTGAAAAGGTTGCCCCCTCCAGGAGTGAAAAAGGCCGCGCCATGTGGGAAATGACGCCCACTTCGTATCGATCCTGCAGATTGCGGCCCACTCCGGGCAGATCGACAACGACGGGTACGCCGAATTGCTCAAGATCGGCGCGCGGACCGATCCCCGAGAGCATCAAAATTTGAGGGCTGTTGAACGCGCCGCCGCAGACAATAACTTCACGTGAAGCACGAACTTGTTGCTTAGGCGCCGTAACTGCCCCGTTGCTGGCCTGCGGGTCCGCTTCATAGAGGTGCCGGCCTTCCACGAATTCAACGCCAATCGCACGATTTCCTTCGAACAAGATTTTCGTCGTCAGGGCGTTCAGTTGAATCGTCAGATTTTGCGGAAACTCCTTCTTCGTTCTTAGCAGGTATTCGCGCGGACCCTGACGTTTCCCGCCCAGCACCGCAAGAGGAGTGAAGGCGACCCCCTCCGGGCTATTCTGCCGGTTTCGTGAATCGTTGGGATCAAAGCGCGTTTCGAGACGGATAAACGGGTTGCCGGTGTGGCCTTTCAGAGCCTCCTTGATCCCGTTGAGCAAAATCGCGACAACTTCAGGGTCCTTAAGAACAAGCTTTGGGTCAGCTTCCGTCGTAGGAAGCCAACCGTCGAATCCGTGACCGTGAGACCAGTCGCGCCAATCGTCCCTCCCCTTCAGTAATTCGCCAACGGAAGAAGCGATGCCAGCAGCGACGCCGGGAAGTGTGTCGGGCCGTGGCACATAGTGGCAGTTTTCCAGACGCTGAAAGTACTGATGCATCTGGTCGGCGCCCCACGACTTATCGCCCGTCAATTGGGCAATGTAGTTCCAGTCGCTGTCTTGCGGAAGTACGGTGATCATGGCGTTGTGCGCCGTACATCCTCCCAGGGCCCCTGCGCGCGGATACCAAACGCCGTCCTTGTCCGCGACGTATTTGGAGTCCCGCTTCTGCAACGTATCGTTCGAATAGTGCCGAACGAAAAAGTTCCAGGAGCATCCTGGATATTCGGTCGATAGCCCATGAAAGATAGGCACTTCATACATCAACCGGCCCGCATCGCTATCTGCACAGGAATCGCTTCCTGCTTCCAATAGGAGAACCTTGAAACCGGATTTGGCGAGGTTTGCTGCGAGCGGACCGCCGCCGGCGCCCGAGCCTACGACAATGTATTCGAAATCTGAATGATCCACTCTTATCTCCAATGCCCCATGCGGAGTTTCTAGAACGTCTTCAAGAACTCAATCAAAGCATGCTTATCGCTGTCGCTGAGAGGCGCCTCGCCAGTTTTATCGAGGCTTGTGCCGAAATAGTGGCCTCGATTGACGACAAAATCAGGACACTTACTCATTTCGATCAACGGATCTGCGAGATTGGCAAACACCTGGCGAGCCTGCTCATCCGTCGCATTCGGTGGAAGACTCTTCAGATCGTGCTTGATTTTCAATATCAGATCAAGGAGCTTTTTGTCATGCTCCAGGCGTTTAGCCGGGTCCGAGCTTTCAGAGACGAGGTCGAGATTGGTAAGAAGATTCACAGGAGTGCCGGCAGGAATGGGCCCGAGCTGAATCCCGCTATCGGCTAACAGCCAGGGAGCGAGTTTATCTCCTGGTTCGATAAGCGGTTGCAGAAAATCCGGCAGATAACCCTTTGCTACACGTAAATAGCTTGTCTGGGTGGTTCGGTCGACGACTCCATCGAGTTTGTCGCCTAGCAGCGAGTCTTTTTCACGCTTTTCCGGCCACAAGAGTTTCTCGATGGAGTCTTCAAATGACTGCACCCGCGCGTCCACCGACGGACTCGGATTAAACTTTCCGAGAGCATTATTGACGAAAAACGGAGCAGTGGACCAAATGCTGATCAGACTTGGCGGACGCGTATAACCTCGACCACCGCCAGGGGCCTGAAACTGTTTTCGTTCTCCGGTAAACGGATTTTGAACGGTGATCGCTCCCACCGCGGGCAAATCTTTATAACTTTGCGAGGAAAAGTTATCCCAGATGTTACCCGCGATCGCATTACTCGCGAGCGGGCTGCAGGCGTTAGTCTCAAGCAGAGTTACTGGAACGCGAAGGTCCGTTGAAAGATAATTGTCCTGCAAAAAGTCGGCGGCTTGGACAATCGACCGCATCTTGGTTCGGAAGTCATCCGTCATCGTCCAGGCGAAGTAGCGGTTCCAGCAGTCAAGATACTGAGAACCGGCGCAACCACCTGGATCAAGGCCCTGCGCGGGAGTGGGAGCTTTACTTGAATGGCAGCGCGCACAATAGTCTGCGAAGACTATCTTGCCTCGACTTAATTGTTTCTCGTCCTTGGTCAGATACTTGTCGCCGCCGGGCGCATCTTTTAAATGATGCGGGTCAGTCGCCTTCAGGAAAAACTGCGCCATGCCGGGAGATTGCATTTCCGTGGCCTGCCAGTACGATGAATTCTTTTCGGCTACAGCAATTTCGATTGGGGTCTGCGGCCTCCCGCCAACCAACGGATTGAAGTGCGTCATCCATTCTTCACTGAATAGACCAATGTTCAGGAATACTCGATTTAGCGCGCCGAGCGCGCCGACTGAATCGGATCCATCTTTCAGGACGCGCGGGGTGTAGACCGTAGTAGGCGCCTCGAAAAAGGTTGTAAGCAGGCCGGATTTTACATAATCGTTAAATTGCTTGTTATGCAAGCCACCCCCGGCCAGCGTCTCCTTCCCCCACCGCTTGGCTTCTTGCAGGCGTGGGCCAAGCGAGTAAACTGCATTCATCGTCCGCGGATTGTTGATGTTGTCAGTTGCGATAAGAGACGTGTCTAACGCACCAGGCCTGGATGTATGAAACAACTGAAAAGTGAAGCTACTGGCATCGGCATCCCAAGCAAAGATCCGATCGATCCAAAAATATTGCGCGCCCACGGTAGAACTCAAGTTTTCAAACTTGGGATTTTCCGGGTCTGCGGGCGGTTTCAACGGATGTGCGCTGATATGACAGAACCCGCATGACATACCGACTCGATACGGCCTGATAAGATCCTTGGAAAGATAGTAAGTTGGATCGTCGTAATAGCGCTTGGGATCCCACTTTTTAGCCGCTGCTTCATCAAAATCGGGATTGGGGAAAAGGCGCAAACCCAGAATTCCGGTCGCATAACCATACAAAGAGCCGACCGGCATGTTCTTTCCACGAGCGCCTATTTTTATTCCGGGGTACTTTGTTTCGTTCTCGAAGGGATCAGCGGGGCAATCGGAGCGGCGACTATCCAGCCACAATCCAAAACGTTTGGGATCGGGACCAGTGGGTTTGTTAAAGCACGGTTCATTCACCAGGCCAAGATAGTTCCAACGGTTGTCCCGGCTGAATTTCATTTTCGGATAAGAAGAGACGGTCTTCAGAAGATCTAAGTTGCCATAACTCTTCGTTGCCAGAACATCCCAAAATCGGTCGTTGCCGCCTGTCCAGACATTCCAAGTGTTACGGCCCTTTATTTCATCAGCAGTAAGTGTAAGCCCGCCGTCCATATCGTGGAAGTAGTCTTCATCGGCTGCGGGTAACGAGGCAGCGGTCCTGTCTGTCAGCATGGCCTCATCCTGCACATGCCCGGACTTATGACGGCAACTTATCAGGATCACCGAAGGAAGCAGCAACGGGGCTGCCGCGGCGAACCACAATTTCGAATATTTCAAGGTACCCTCTCCTTCGCCCCGCTTAGCCTATTGGCTCAAACGATGAATGATTCGATCGATCGCCCCTAGATGATCGAAGTCCGCTTTGAAGCCGACTCGGTCGATCTGCCATCCCACTTCGGCGACATGGTCAGCCCCCGCCCAGGGCGGCTCGGTCAACCCATTGTGCGTCGCCGAGGCGATCGTGACCATGCCGTCGCTTTGAACCTCTTCAGGTGTCTTGCCGACATGCTGCAGGTAGGCATGCGAAGGCTTCAGAAAAAAATTGTTTAGGCCGACGCCGGCGTAGGAGAAGTATTTTATGGCCGCGCGATCCGGATTTGCTGCGTCGAATGTTTTGCAGAAAGAGGTCGTTAAATTCGCCAGCGCCCCAGTCGGCATGCCTAGCGCATGAACGACACCGACAATCGTATCGTAGAGCGCTCGCTCCGGAATGCTGCTAAGCATCGGCGTCATCACGAAATCTGCCACGGCGCTGCCCAAGTGCGGGGTGGAGATTGTCGACAACGAACCGATTCTGCCGGACGACGCGAGCCCGCCGATATCCTGGGAGATCAGAAAGCGTGAATCCAGCCCACCCATACTGTGGGCGATGATGTGAATCGGCCCCGGCGGGAAATTCCTAGCCGCGATAGCAGCGGCGATCGCGTTAGCGCGATCCTCAATTGTTCCGACGATGGGAACTAACGGAAAAAGCGCATCCGGGTATTTGGAAGGCAACGCGCGAAAGTATTCCTGACCACCGATCATCTGCGGTGCAAGAAAGCCTGTCGAAAAAACTAAGTTCATCCTATTGGAAGCTCCAAAGCTGCCGCAAATTGCCGTGCGGCTTCATTTGCAATTCACAGACCGCTTTAAAATGCCCTTTTACCGCCAACTGAACGAGCACACCGAACGGGCGCATCTTCGGATTAGAAACGTACGAATAAACGCGCACTCAATCAATATCTAACTGGATAGTTTGAACACACGCGGCAGCGTTACGAATGAAATAAATAATCCCTCGCAATCCAAAGCTTGAAATAGTTGCCTTCGCGAGTCAGCAGGCGAGGGCAGACACAATCCTCTAGTGCAATAGGATTATATCCGCTTAAGAATAATGAGGGATTTGACTAGCGTTGTCAAGACTTTCGAGCGTGTTCTCGACACGCCCGAAATGAGCCTATAGACGAGCGGACTTCGCGAGCGAGCGTTTGAGCCGCTAGTTTATGGGAGCGGCGTTAGGCGAAGATGACAACAGCGCTAAATCATTTGCCACCATCTCGCTCACCAATTGCTTGAACGTACGAGTGGGCTGCCAGCCTAAAACCTTGTGTGCCTGCGACGCGTCGCCCACTAGAAGATCCACTTCCGCAGGACGATAAAATTGCGGGTCTTCGACAACGAAGTCGCGATAATCTAAACCCACCTCCCCAAACGCTAACTCGCAGAACTCGCGGACGGAATGTGTTTCGCCCGTCGCAACAACAAAGTCGTCGGCTTCAGAGTGCTGCAGCATCAGGTACATTGCCTGGATATAGTCGGCTGCGTGTCCCCAGTCGCGCCGAGCTTCCAAATTGCCAAGACGCAATTCTTTCGCCAAGCCCAGCTTAATGCGCGCGACGTGGTGCGTAATCTTTCTGGTAACGAATTCAAACCCGCGACGGGGGCTTTCATGGTTAAAAAGGATACCGTTGGTAGCGAACATTCCGTACGCTTCCCGGTAATTCAACGTTAGATAATAGCCGGTTACTTTACTGATGCCATACGGACTTCGCGGATGGAATGGTGTAGCTTCCCGCTGCGGCGTCTCGCGCACCTTGCCAAACATTTCGCTCGATCCGGCGAAGTAGAACTTGCACTGGGGTTGAAGTTGATGAAGAGCTTCCAACAGATAATGGGTGCCACTTCCGTTGGTATTCATCGTCGAAAAGCCATCTTCAAAGCTCTCTGCGACGAAGCTCTGGGCTGCAAGGTGGTAACACTCGTCGATCTTAGTGCGGCTTAAAACATGAAACAGGCTCGGATAACTTTCCAGACTGCCGGCATGTAGGACGATGCGGTTCCGAATTCCGACAATTCGTGCCAGGCGCAAAGTGGGCTGTTCCAACGCCACGCGCCGTACCAGGCCGTGAACCTCATATCCTTTCTCCAAAAGATATTCCGCTAAATAGCTGCCGTCTTGCCCAGTAATTCCAGTAATTAAAGCTCGTTTCATTCCCAGCACATGAGTTTAGCAGACGCTGCAATTTGCCGAGGCCGCGCGTGGAGTACTAAAGTGTAGAAAACATGAGTCGATACGCGTTCCGGCCGCGCAATTGAATACGGGCGGTGCCGTCTTTCGCTTCCTTTAAGGGCAGACGGCCCTCCGATGCCGAAATCTCGGTAACTCTCTGACGCCTCGGCGCCCGAAAAACATATTCACCAGCGCGGTCCGGTAGCATCCTTGCCTCGACGAGTTTGCCGTTTGCCCAACGTAAATCGATCGTTAATCCTCCGCGCGCGCGAAGACCTTTCACCGCTCCGTTAGGCCATGCCGCTGGGAGCGCCGGCAACAGATCGATACTACCCGCGTGACTCTGCAGCAACAACTCGGCGATGGCGGCCGTCGCGCCGAAATTCCCGTCGATCTGGAAGATCGGTCCTTCCGTCGCCGGATGAGTATCGAAGAGATTGCGATTCGTGCTGTGCTTCATCAGCATGACGATCGACCCCCACGCTTTATCTCCATCTGCCAGGCGTGCCCAAAAGCAAATCGCCCAGGCGCGGCTCCACCCTGTGTACGCGCCGCCGTGCGCAAGACGCCGCTCCAGAGAAGTGCGCCCAGCCTTGGCGAAATCCGGCGTGTCGCGAGGCGTAATTTGATTGCCCGGATAGAGAGGATACATGTGCGACATATGGCGCTGGCCTGGTGTATGCTCGTTGAAATCAATGGACCATTCTTGTAATTGGCCATATTTACCGATCTTGTACGGAGGAAGTTTGGAAATTGCGGCTTGGAGTTTTGCGACTAAGTCAGCATCGACACTGAGTTCGCCAGCGGCAGTTATGCAATTGCCAAACAACTCTCTCATCAGGGCGATATCCATCGTGCATCCGGCGCTGGTCATCGCCGGCTTCCCGTCGGGCGTCAGGAAATCGTTTTCGGTAGAAAAAGAGGGGCACGTCGTGAGCGATCCTTGCCCATCCTCAATCAGCCAAGCGAGGCAAAACTCCGCGCAGCCGCGCATTAATGGATAAGCGCGCTCCCTGAGGAAATTACGATCGCCTGTGAAACTGTAGTGTTCGAACAGATGCTGGCACAACCAGGGACCACTCATTCCCCAATTCGCCCAAGTCGGTTGTCCCGCCCCTTGACCCACCGGGTTTGCCGCGCGCCACAAGTCGATATTGTGGTGTGACACCCAGCCCGGCAATCCGTACGTCTCGCGCGCCGCGCGTTGACCGGTCTGGCTCAAATCTGCGATTAAATCGAATAACGGCTCCGCGCACTCGGTAAGGTTGCAGGTTTCCGCTGGCCAATAATTCATCTGGATGTTGATGTTAGCGGTCCAGTTACTGCTCCAGGGAGGAGTTATCAGATTGTTCCAGATTCCCTGTAAATTCGCGGGCTGCGAGCCGGGGCGCGAGCTGCTGATCAGCAGGTACCGCCCGTACTGAAAATAAAGAGCAATTAAAGAGGGATCCGGAGTTTCAGCAAATTGGGCCAACCGTTTGTCGGTAGGCAGCGATTGCGTTTCGTGTGACGACTCCGGGGAGGCGAGTTCAAGGGATACACGCCTGAATAGTGATTGATGGTCGCGTACGTGGCTCGCGCGCAGCGTTTCAAACGATTTGTCGCGAACGGCGTCGAGTCGGGTCACAGCTCGGCTCGAAACATCGGCGAGAGCCGTGTCCGGAATCTCGCGAAAACCACGATAGCCGGTGGCGGCGCTTACCAGAATTGTCAAAGCGGTCGCTTCCGATACTTCCAGATGGTCTGCTTGTTGGCGGACCACGCCGCCTTCTACCCGAAGTTCCGCCGCGGCAGCAAAATACATGCCTTGGCCGATTTCGTCCGACAAAACCACCGGCTTTTCGCTGCCGGGGTGACCGGCTCCCGCGATATGCGCCGCAGCTTTTCCGGTTAGCAGCAGTCTCCGATCGGAAAGTGTACGGACGGATTTAACGAGCGGACCGTTGAATGAAATCTTGCACGTAAGTCCTCGAGGTTTGTCCACGCTGACCTGGAAAACAAGCACCTGGTCGGGAGCGGACACAAACACTTCTCGACGGAACTTTACGCCTTCGGAAACGTATTCGGTCCGCGTGCATGCCGTATCCAAATCTAATTCACGGCGATATGACGTCACATCGCCGGAACGGCGGAACGAGATTTGCAGGTTACCGAGTGGTTGGTACGCCTCCGCAAACAGTCCCTGCATTTTTTGGCAGAGCTCGTCTGCACGATGATAGTCGTGGTGCTCCAGCACTGCTTGCCGAATCTCCTGCAGGTGGTTCTTTGCGTCCAGGTTGTTGCCGTCGCGCGGAACTCCCGACCAGAGTGTATCTTCATTCAACTGCAGCAGTTCTTGCTCCGGATCGCCGTTCGGGCCGCCGCCGAATACCATCGCGCCCAGACGCCCGTTGCCAATCGGCAGCGCATCCACCCACTGCTTCGCAGGCGTTTCGTACCAGAGCGCCAAATTGTCCGCCGCAGAGGGAGCATCCGCTTGCAGATCGATATCTGGAATCGCAAGTAGCGCGGCTGCCGGTACTGCGGCCGTTGTTGTCAGGAAATCGCGGCGAGTTGTTCTTCGCATGAGGAAAGAAGTATGTCCGCTTACTGGCCTTGGCCGAAAAATCGTGCTTCCACTAATTCGCAAATCGCGTGATAGCCCGCCAGATGTAGCTCCTGAATACTGGCAGCATCGTGGCCAGGCGCCGAAATCACTAAATCATACGCCGGATTCGTTCGGGGACCGGTAAGCAAAATCGTGGCGAGCCCTAATTCGCGCGCCGCATCCAGACCGCGCAAAACATTTGATGATTTCCCGCTCGTGCTAAAGCCAAACGCAACATCACCGGCGCTGCCTAAGGCTTGAATCTGCCGTGCAAAGATCTCTGCGTATCCCAAATCGTTGGCACAAGCCGTCATCACCGCCCCGTCGCAACTCAATGCGATTGCCGGAAGAGCACGCCGCTTCTTTTGAAACTGCACCACGAACTCGCCGCAAAAATGCTGCGCGTCCGAAGCGCTTCCACCGTTGCCAAAAGCCAGGAGCTTGTGGCCTTGTGCAAACGCGTCACCGATGATGCGCGCCGCCTCCTCGATTGCCGCGGGATACGTCGACTGCGCAGCACATTCGAACATCTTCGCGATCTCGAGCAAGAGCTCCTTTACCGGCACCGCTGCGGCTCCGGCATCTTGCAATTTGGTCATAGCTACAAACTCGATCATAGACGCGACGGTATCGCTTCGTTTGCCAGGATCGTCTCCACGGCCTCCAAAAAGGACGTGCCTGGTGTGTCATTTGAAATCAGAATTCCGCGGCACCCTGCGCTCATTGCTGCCGCCATGTCGCTGGCGGAATCGCCGACGACAAAGCATTGGCCTGGAGAACAATGGAAATCTTGTAGCGCGCGTTCGATCAATCGCGTGCCGGGTTTTCTGCAGTCGCACTGCTCTGCCAAAGAATGCGGACAGAAGTAAATCCGCGCGATGCGAACCCCGTAAGGCGACAACTGCTTAAACATTTCCGAATTCACGGCGACAAATGCGTCGAAGTCGAAATAGCCTAAGCCCAGTCCCTGCTGATTCGTAATCAATGCCAGCGCGAAGCCAGCATCCTGTAGCGCTCGCAGTCCGTTCCCAACTCCATCGAGCAGCTTAACCTTGGCTGTTGAATTCAAAAAGGGAACGTTTTCAATTAGCGTGCCGTCGCGGTCGAGCAAAACCAGCGGGCCTTTGAGGGGGTCACGTGACGCGTCTGGCGGGGCGTAAACAGTCAATTGCTGGATGCGCTCGATGATCGCCGTCGTGCTGATGTCTTCTTCGATCCGAATCACCACCGAGCGCCCACCGTACGATTCAACGAGCGGCGC
>Ga0207085_1013_pt1 | contig 32698 bp, 27 predicted proteins | sample Alteio_BWMinHeat_53_FD_153542 | JGI IMG/M metagenome (GOLD analysis project Ga0207085, IMG submission 153542) | Enriched cells from forest soil in Barre Woods Harvard Forest LTER site, Petersham, Massachusetts, United States -... | ecosystem: Environmental > Terrestrial > Soil > Temperate forest >...
AGTCGCAGGCAAGGTTTTTGCACCCACCGCTATCTCGAATTGATACTTTCCCGGAGGCGTTTGAGCATCGAGAACGATGTGGGCAGGAACGCTCGCCTGTTCGCCGCCATACAGGCGCGCGTATAACGGAATTTCGCGGAGGGGAAGCTGTGCCGCGCCCTGGAGGTTGCCGGTATTTATCGCAATCGTCCTGATTTTTTGTTTCTCAGCACCATTGTTTACCAGTGGAATTGTGCCGGTAAGGGCATGCGGCGGTCCTGAGAAATGAAGCTGGGTATCCTCTGTCCCTGCGAGCTGGAGCGTGTGCTCCTCAGGTAACACAGTGTTTCCGTTGGCACCCATGATTTTGAGGCCTCCTGCTACCGTCCGAATCGATCACCGGCTAGAACTTCTCAGGCGCTAATGATCGTATCCGCAACGAGTATGGGCTGTCAAATAGGGGCAGGTGGCTAACTTTCAATCGAAATGCCCCCGAGGAGAAAAATAATAGAAGCCTGCCTTCCCTCACATTCGCTCTCCTGCTGCGAATGCCAGACGCGGCCGGCCGCTAAATAGTTCCCACTACTGCATGAACGTGACGATGTGTTGGCCCCCCGGCAGAAGGAACGATGACTCGTTATGCTTCGGGTCCATTTTCCAGAAAGGTTGACCGTCGACGGTGACCGAAGCGGCGGGTGACCCGAGGACCGCGATGGCGCGACTGGCGCTGTTGTAGGAAAGCGTGACGCTATCAGCAGCAACAAATGTGGAACTGATGGCGCCGTTGAAGTCGGCGATGGTGACAGGTAGCGCTGTTCCCGCAGAAAGACGGTGTTCGCCGGCAGGCACGAGGACAAAATTCGGGTTCTGGACCGGCCACGGATATCCATCGACCGAAGCCGGCCCCTGCCAACGAACGCGCGTGATATCTGCTGCCTTGATTTGCAGTCCGCCGTCTGCCGTTAGCGTTGCAGTCGCCGCGGTTGCCGCGGCAGGCAGCAGGACGAGATCCGGTTTCTGAATTGAGTTTTCAAAATACACCGCGACATGGCCGAAGGAACGGGCGGCCTCGTGTACGAGTTCAAATAACTCAACACCGGTCTGCTTCTTCGTGGGGTAGACATCCTGATACCGATCGACGACGTTGATATCGACGGCCACGGATTGCATGTCTTTGGTCAACTCGCTATATTTGGCGGCAAGCTTGGCATAGCGTTCCGCGCCGAGATTCCAAAGATTGGCGGGATCTTCCACCAAAAGTGTACTTTTTTGCGACTGGAGGAGAGGGAGCGAGTGAGCGACGTCCGCTCCCAGTTCGTCGCGAATGGCGGGATCAAAACGGTCGTCGATATGCGTGAGGACAACATCGAGATGTGGCTTTGTGGCGCGGATGGCTCGGAGCTCTTTGAGCCAATCCGATTGAAGGCGCGAGGCGAGAACAGCGCGGAAATCGAGAAACAGACGGAGCGCCGATGCGTTCTTTGTTGCCGAGTAAGAAGACGCCGGATCGAAGAGAAGAGCGGGATCGAAACCGGCGAAAGCTTTAAACTCACTGCGCACGTCGTCGTTCATCGGCGTAAACCGCGCCGGGTTCGACGCACCTTCCAGCGATTCGAAATAGAGCTCGGCCAGATTGACACCGTCCCAATCGAAACGATTGAGAAGATTGGAAACCTGCGCCGCCACCGCTTGGTGGCACTGCGGGTTTTCAAGATTCATTAGTTTGCGCCAATCGAGCTGAGCGTCCTGACCGGCGGCGGTTTTTTCGCGCCACTCGGGATGATCCACCCAGAATTTTTCACTGACGTGCGGCAGTTCCAGCCAGGCATAGACCAGAATCGCGTTGCGGTGACAGGCATCGATCAGCTTACGCAAATATTCGTCTTGCGCAGTATCGGGGTCCATGGTGTGCCAGCCTGCCACATGCAGAACACCCACGCCGGCGGCGCGCCAGCGTTTTGCCAGGTAATCGACATCGGCGCGAATGCGATAGGCAGAATCGAAAAAAGCCCAGAGCGAAGTGGTCTGCGTAGGAAGTTCTAGGCCCAGATCCGTCAGCGCCTGCAGCAGATACGGATAGCGTTCCATGCCAGTTACGCCAGGATCGGTGGCTACCCACAGAATGGCGCCGTGCGGGGTGCGCTTGCCGGCAAGCACCGGGCTACTTTTCCATTTTTCCGTCGCGAAAACCGTGAAATCGCTAGGGACGGTGGTTATGACGGTTTGCACCGCTGCTTGCCAGACGATTTGTGTTTCAGGGGCGTGGGTGTCGACGATGCGGCGAATGGCGAGAGGCTGCGCGGTGGGTGTGATGCCGATACTTTTCGCGGCACCTCCTGAACCTTCCAGGACGACAATATGATTTTCGGTGAGCGATGCCAGATCCACCGGTTCATCGCCCGCGATCACGAGAATGGAGGCGCCGTTGGCATCGCCCGGTCTTATATTCACAGAATCGAAAACTTTGTTCCATGATTGCGCCGCAGCGGTGTTGAGGTGAACCGACGGAATCGGGGCGGCTAGCGCCGCAATCGCGCTTAGTAGGAACAGCAAGGCTTGGCGGAAGAAAATCATTTGGTAAAGGCGTACCAGAAGCCAACGCGTATGTCGTCGTAGTTGGGACGGCGTGGATTGCCAATATTGTTGGTGTACACGCCGCGGATGAAATCGGTTGAGAAGTAGACATTTGGACGCATCCAAGACATGTGCACGCGAAGGCCGGGTCCGGTCTCAACAGTTTCAGCCCAGTATTGATTCTTTAGATCGTGCAGGAAATTGGCGTTCCACAGAAGTTGCGCGGAAGTTCCTTTCGTCAGGCGGAGGGTTCGTCCAGCTCGATTCTGCGAAGAAAAAATCCAGTCATTGGCGTACTGGCTGACAAAGAAAGCGTCAGCGGTGGTCTCGTAAAACAGCCCCGATCCGGGACCGCCCAGGAGAGTGCCAAATCCTTTTGCGAATGTAAGACCGCCTCGGTAATCCGGTAAGGCATTGCCGATATCGTGGCGAAACGGCAGGTATTTGACCGACTCGCCAGCTTCTCCCCAGAGAGTCAGATGATGCCAAGTCCGGCTAGAGAGGCCACCGCCAAAGATGATGGAGCTATCCGATAGATAGAGCGGATTGACGGCGGCTTGTGGAATACTGCTCTTCCAATCGCCGGTGAAACGTGCCGAAAGATAGAACGACAGCCGATGGTTTAGCTTGCCGGGTAGCGGAAACGTATGTTTCACCTGGCCATAGTTAAAAACATCGTGCCAGCGCGAAGAATACATGGGCAGCAGCCAAAGGGTAGTCTGCGCAGGCAAATCGCCATTCAAGTTGTGAAACGCCTTGTTGGCCTCTGCCGCAATTGCAGGATCGGAGGCGTGGCGGGCACGGTCAAACCATTGAAGAGCGTCGGGATCATCTTTGGCGTAGTTATATGCGTAGCCCAGCTTCAACATGACTTCCGCGTCATCCGGATTTTCATCGTGGGCCTGACGCAAATACTTAATTGCGTCGCGCGCATAACCGAGCTGGAAGCTTTTCAATCCCATGGCGCGGGCGTCTATAGGAGATGGGACGGAAACCGAGGCGTGGAAGACCGTCGCTGTAACTATCGGCGTTTGGACGGCGGGGGGCGGCACGGCAGCGGCTCTTTTGTTACCGGTAAGAAAATCTAACTGGTCTCGGGAGAGCTGATCCGAGGCGTCGATCGCGAGAACCTGTCTGAACTGAGCGACGGCTTCCGGCGTTTTACCCATCGCGAGATAGAGGAATGCCAGTTCGCGGCGAAGGTTGACGTTTTGCGGATCCACAGCCAACGCGTTCAAAAATTCGTACGGGTAAGGGTAACGGCTGCCGACTTGTTCCAATGCCGTTTCTGCAGTCCGCGCTTCGCTGCTTCGGGAACATGCCAGGATGGCGGCATGTGCGTCCTCTACTCGATTGAGCTGCTGCCAGACGCGACCCAGAATCAGCAGAAGATCTGCTTTCTCCGGCTTGAGCTTGCGGCAAATCTCGTATTGTTCGGCGGCGAGGGGCAAATTATCGCGAAGCTCTGCAAGCTGCGCCAATTCCCAGTGGGCGCTGAACATTGCCGGACCCATCGGATTGGCACTTCGCGACAGAGCTTGTTGCCAGCGGGCAATGCCGTCGGACAACGGGCGATCAATGTTTTGAAATGCTTTTTCTGCGGTAGCGCGCGTAGCCGCGCCGGCATGTATACGGAGACGATCGAAGGTGCGGCGCGCCTCGATCGGCTTTCCGGTTTCAAAGGCAAGAAATGCGAATTCGAGTGATGCGGTTTCGTCCCCGGCGTTTAGCCGGACGGCGGCTGCAAATTCGTCTCTCGCCTCGGCATTGTCGCCGGTCTTCAACAGCGTGTAGGCCAAGTCTTTATGAACAGCGGCATTGGATGGCTGCTTAGAAAGTACCCTGCGAAACAGGGCAATCGCGGCGTCGTAGTCCTTGGCAGCGAGAGCCTGATAGGCCTGCGTCAGTGCGTTCTCCGCTGGTTGCGCATCGCTGGATTGTGCATAGATCAGACCAACAGCCGTGATGAACGAGGCAGTCAGCCGGACAAAGCCAAAACGGAAAAACGACAGTGCCACCTGAGAGGTAGTCGACAGCGTTTGCCAAATTTCTCAGGGACTCAGCTTTTCCAGGCCGTGGTGCTCAGTCGAAATAGACGGAGAATCGCTTTTCAACACCGATCAGGCGCATCAATAGCGGTGCGCAGGAAAACGCAACCCGCTGAAGAAAGAGTGGAACGTTTGGCGAAAAGGTCTCGCTCAGGCGGAGAAACATCAGCCGGGCGAAGAAGTTTCTTGGAAGTCCGTCAGCGCGTGCACCGCCCGCTTGGGTGATTCCGGCGAGGAGCCGCTGGGCGGCTTCCCTATGATCCATATCTTTAATTATCCGCGGGAGCAACCCGGTACAATGGCCGCGGTATGGCTCGGTTCCCTGGGGTCGATTATCTTGAGTTTGATTCGCTGCTCAGCGAGGACGAATTGCTGGTGCGGCAGACGGCCCGGCAGTTTGTGGACGACCGCATTGTGCCCGTTGCCCGCGATTCCTACCGGGACGGGATATTTCCAAAACAGCTCATCGGCGAGATGGGGAAATTGGGTTTTTTTGGAGCAAATCTGGACGGGTACGGTTGTCCGGGTTTAAACAACGTGGAATACGGGTTGATCATGCAAGAGCTCGAGCGCGGCGATTCGGGCATTCGCAGTTTTGCCAGCGTGCAGGGCGCCTTGGTTATGTATCCGATTTACACGTTCGGTTCCGAAGAGCAAAAGGCGAACTGGCTGCCCAAACTGCATGCGGGCGAGGCAATTGGCTGTTTTGGATTGACGGAGCCTGATTTCGGATCAAATCCGGCGGGTATGCGCGCGACAGCGGAGCGGCGCGGGGATACGTGGGTTCTCAACGGCGAAAAGACCTGGATTACGAACGGTTCAGTTGCCGATGTCGCCGTTGTATGGGCGCGAACGGCGGACGGCGTTCGCGGCTTTCTGATAGAAAACGGCACCTCCGGATACTCCACCAGCGACATCCACGGGAAATTATCGATGCGCGTGTCGGTGACGTCAAGCCTTCACTTGTCAAACTGCGCAATTCCCGCTTCGAACCAATTACCAAAGGCCACAGGATTGAAGTCAGCGTTGAATTGCTTGTCCCAGGCGCGATTCGGGATCGGATGGGGCGTGTTGGGGGCGGCGATGGACTGCTATGAAACGGCACGGGCCTATTCGCTTTTCCGCAAGCAGTTCGATCAGAAGCCGATTGCCGGACATCAACTTGTGCAGGAGAAGCTGGCCTGGATGATTACCGAAATCACAAAAGCACAACTGCTTGCCTATCATGTCGGCCGGTTAAAAGACGCGGGAAAAGTTGATCCGTCCCACATTTCCATGCTGAAGCGGAACAACGTCGCGATGGCACTCGAATGCGCGCGACTAAGCCGCGATTTACTGGGCGCCAACGGCATTATGGACGAGTATCCGATCATGCGGCATATGTGCAATCTGGAAACGGTGAAGACCTATGAAGGCACCGACCACATTCATACGCTAGTGATTGGGGAGCGGGTGACAGGGATTCCCGCGTATCGTTAGCTAAGCCAGTTCGCATCGCAAATGCATAAAACCGCCGTTAAACGTTTTCGGCAATTTACCGAGCCGCGACTAAAAGGATCGGTCAGCGCAAACCTAAAGTAGCTAGCCGGCAAAGGACCGGTCGCGGCCCTCCCAGGTTCCGTTTTGCCGGCGATTACTTAGAATGCGGCTGCTCTGAGGGATTCGCCGCCACGTAGCCATTCAGCAACTGGCGATTTTTTGGGTTGCAATTGACGTAATATCCGGCCTGCCGCTGCTCTTCATAAATAGAACTACCGCGACGACCGCCCACACAGGCGCGTTCGATGGCCCTGAGGATTTCCGCCCGGTTTGCCCGTTCGAAATAGGGCTTCACTGTCTTCAGCCCGTCTCGCGCGGGGTCTGCTTTCATCGGAAGAAAACTGCCAAACTCGCTGCGTTTATCGGCGATTCCACGCAGCCCTCGATTCCGGCTGGAACAGGCGGATCCTAAAAGCAAGGCGATCAGGGCAGGAACGATTAAGCATCTCATTCGCCTTTCAGAGTAGCGTTGCAGGCGCCGCCGCGCTTGAGAGCGCAAAGGGCACGGCCGATTCTGGGCCCGTTTTGCGCGGGTTCCTTAAGGCGCAAAGGGCACGGATGCATGCCGCCAGACAGGAAAGGAACTCGCTATTTCTTTGCGGGGCGCGTTTGACGCCGCTGCCGTTTTGCGCCGGTTCCCAAAGAGTTTCTAGGCGGCGGGCTGTTGAGAATGATCGTTACCGGAGTCAGGGCGTCCTTGCCCCTCCCGTTCGGAATTGGCAACAGAAGTTGTTTGCCCGTAATGCAGTTTGTGAGAACCGATGAAAGAACCGATGAGAAGGGCTAGCGGAACGCTAAGGATCAGCCATGCGGAAAGAACCAAGAAGATCCACATAGAGACCTCCGGTAGGTAAGACGTTTTCGCAGCGAAATAGTTCCCAAACAAGGCGGTTTTGGGGCGTTACGCGACTGGAAGGTCGGAATCGGGCCTGTTTGTGGGGTTCGGCGAGGGAAACATGCCAAAAATCGCCTGATTTTCTGCGATTTTCCTTTACAACGCTCGCCGGATACCCGTATTATCGGGATGAACCGAGGGAGCTCAAACATTTTTGAATCGTTCTGTTTCGGGCGACAGTCTTCCGCAGAATCGAGCATTTCTCCCGGATCACCAAACAAAAGGCAGGAGGCTAGATGGCTGAAGTAAAAAAAATGACGCAGACCGCGATTGTCCGTGAACTTGCAGAGACAAGCGGCATTAGCAACAAAGTTTCGAAGCAGTTCCTAGAGTCATTGGCGGCGCTCGCCGTCCGTGAAACCAAAAAGAACGGAGTATTTATCCTACCCGGGATCGGGCGCCTTGTGCGTGCCGAACGCAAAGCTCGTACCGGACGCAATCCCGCGACGGGCGAAGCGATTAAGATCCCGGCTAAAAAGGTCGTGAAATTCCGTTTGGCCAAATCGGTGAAAGACGCAATCGTCCCACCCAAAAAGACGGCGGCTAAGTAAGACCTTCAAACGATTGGTGTCGCACCACCGGAATCAACCGGCGTGCGCAAAATTGGTCTCGAATCGCACACCCGCTAAGTCCGGATTTGGGCGTAGCGGGTTCTTTTTTGACTATCACTTCTGGAAAGCTGCGCCGACGAGCGTGAATAAGAAACCAAGCAGATAGTTGGGCAAGACGGCGAAGGCGGCTTTGCTTTTGCTGACCCGGAAGCCCGCGCTATAGATGAGAATCATCATCACCAGACTCCACACCGTAAAGATAGTGAAGTAGCCGATGCCGGCAAAAAGAAACTTGTTCGTTCCCTCAGGCAGAAAAATGTCCAGTCCAAGAGGCGGCCGTATTTCGGACGGACTGGAAATCTCATGCTTGAGCATCAGGATGACGGCCCAGGCCACCATTTGCAGGGCACCGATAATACCGCAGCCCGATATTAGATTCAAAAGCTCAAAGAAACGCGCTCGCACCGCAACCATAGTCGAGGTCGCGAGCAGAATGCCCGACTGGATGAGATTAAAAATCATCAGCAAGACGGGCATGATGACGGGCATGAATTTTTGGATTGCAGCCTGAATATGAAGCTGTTGTGAATACTGCTCCTGCGTCACATTAGCGGGCAACGCGGCAGTTTCAGCGTAGTGAAGGCCGATGGGTCCGCTGACCGAGGTATAAAAAATTGCAGCGGCCGAAAGAACAAGGAAGGGCGCAACCCAAAACCATTTCCGAGGCAAACAGCGAGCCGCTGCCACGGGGTCAATAAGGAAGTTGAACATCCCCGTGATATCGGACGCAAAGCTCCCGGAACGTTCCGAAGGTACTTGCGGTGTAATGGCAGCCATCAGAGATCTCCTTTTCAGGACTCGCGCAATCTGAACTCGCTCCGCATTATACTCGCATGCCGTTGAGTTGGAACCCGTCTTCGCGTTCGCACGTTACCCTAAAGTAATGGCGCGATCGTGAGCAATCCGGTAGAAACCTCTTTAGTCACGAGCCCTACTGATGTCTCGAACGCGCAGACTCCCGGTTCGCGGAAGGATGCGTTTCACCTCGGGCCGCACGTGTATGTTCGCTCGTGGCGGGCGTTGCGGGCGAGCGCGTGGCCTTCACTTCGTTTTTTAGCGCAAACCGAGGTGCACGTATATTCGTTCGCGGTGGCGGCGAATGTCCTACTCACATTCTTCCCTTTCTTGACTGCCATGATGCTGCTGTGCCGTTGGGTCTTTCATTGGAATGCGGCGGTGCAGGTGATTTTTAACGTGGTGAACGAGTTTTTTCCAGCCGACTTTGGAGTACCGTTTCGAACCTACCTGATGCAGGCTACAGCTGCTCATCGGTTTTCATGGCTATCCGTATTCTTGCTTCTTTTCACCGCGAACGGTATCTTTGTCCCCCTGGAAGTGGCGTTCAACCGAATCTGGCGCGTCAAGCATAATCGAAGTCTTCTTCGCAACCAGATCGTCAGCCTGGGACTGATCTTTGCCTGCGGCGCTTTAGTGTTGTCGTCTATCTGCATTACGACGCTTAACGTGCAATTTCTGAAGGAGCATTGGGGAACGTCTGACATGGGCGCGGTCATGCAATCGGCAATCTTCAAAATAACCGCTGTCCCGATTACCATGCTCCTGATCTTCGCGGTGTATTGGATCCTGCCGAACGTGCGAATTCCCGTAAGGCGTCTGATTCCCGCCTCGATCGTAGTGGGGGCCTTGCTGGAATTACTGAAGTACTTGAACGTGCTGACCTGGCCGTATTTAAACGCCAAGCTACGAAACGAAATACCTCCGTTCGTACAATCGGTCAGCATTATTTTGTGGTCATTTACGGCAACGATGGTTGTGCTGGCGGGAGCAGAGTGGTCGGCGCGAGTTACGGTGGAACGGTTGGGCGACGGTGACGGAAGCTCAGATCAGAAGTCTTTGCCCGGCCTACCGTAAAATCTATGCATTGTTGCAGGGTTACACGACCGGTAGTTTGTAGGCGTCGTGTATAATAAATTCTTGGGTTGTAAACAGGCGAGGTGTGTTTGGACCGGCCTCGTTCAAAAGTGCACTCTCTTTCGAGAAGCTGCCGCTTCCCAAACAGCTTTAGATAAGGAATTGTAATGCCAAAACGCACGTTTCAGCCGAACAACCGTCACCGGGCGAAAACGCACGGCTTTCGAGTTCGCATGAAAACCGCCGATGGCCGCGCTGTGTTGGCGCGCCGGCGAGCAAAGGGCCGTCACAAACTGACGGTCAGCGACGAGCTAGCCGTACGCTCCGCGCATTAAGCGCAGTTGAATCATTTGGTCCGCTGTCACTCCCTCGCAATCGACGGCTCCGCAAATCGTCCGAATTCCGCACGGTTTACCAGACAGGCATCCGTATGACAAGTCGTTATTTCGCTGCTTTCTGTTTACGAAATGCAGCGGCCGGCGCACCGTCGCGATTCGGCTTTACCGTGCCGCGCGCGATCGGTAAAGCGGTACAGCGGAACCGAATCAAACGCCGAATGCGGGAGGCGGTCCGCGCCCAATACGATCAGCTTGCTTGTGATTGGATGATCGTGTTCAATCCCAGGCGAAATGTTCTCGCCACTAGCTTTGAGGATCTGTGCCAGGAAGTCGGCCGGATTTTTGCGCAATGCAGTCAATCCTGATCGCCGTTTTGCGCGGATACAAGTTGTTTCTTTCACCCCTTCTGCCGTCCGCCTGCCGCTTTTCTCCCACGTGTTCTGAATATATGGTGGATGCGATCCGCAAACACGGCGCGGTCCGAGGGGTTTGGTTAGGAATTTGCCGGCTGGGAAAGTGCCATCCGTTTCATTCGGGTGGGTACGACCCAGTCCGTTGAGGTCTTGAGAGCGCACAAGCCGCCGCGGCGGCTCGCTGGAACGGGCAAATGCGGCTACCTTTGCGCTGCTCGCGGCGAGTCTGTTGTGCGCGTTTACTGAGGAGTTTATCGATGCCCAATAACCTGAGTGGCGGCGCTTCCGAGCCGCCTTCGTTGGAAAAACGTCTGCCGCTGGCGCTAGGCTTGATGATGCTGGTGCTGCTGGTGTCGCAGTATCTTTTTAAGCCGCCGCAGCGACCGAAAACAGTCGCCCCTCCTCCCGCGCAAAAGCAAGAGGTCGTGAAACAACAAAAGGTTCCGGCAGCCGCTGACGTTCCGGGCGCCTCAGCTGCGGCAGGCGCCGGACAGATAGCCGCATCCACGGAACAAATCACCGAAGTTGATACGGATCTCTACCACATCGTTCTTACCAATCGGGGAGGCGTCGTCAAGAGCTGGGTTTTGAAGCGCTATGCGGATGCCGCCGGCAAGCCGCTACAACTAGTGCATCAAACGGCGTTCGAAGAACAGAACACGAATGTCCCTCTTCCATTTGCAATAGAAATCAAAGATCAGCGGATTACTGTCGATCCCAATACAGCCCTCTATCAAGTGGCGCGGGCGCCCGACGGAATGGGAGTTGAATACGGTTACTCGGATGGCCGCACCGTCATCCGGAAGTCCTTTGGCTTTAGTAAGAACAGTTACCTCGCCGATGTGCATTCCTCCGTCGTAACCAACGATACGCCGGTTGCCCATTTTCTGCAGTGGCGAGGCGGCTTTGGCGACCCGAAGGCTTTTCGAGCGGCCACCAACGGACGAACGGTGCGTTATGACGCGACTGCCGGAAAGCTAATAGAAAAAACCGTAAAGGACGCAAAAGACGGGGCGACAACGGATGCCGGGAACTACACGTTCGGCGGTCTTGAAGACAATTTTTTCGCGGCGGTCGCACTGCCTGCTTCGAGTTCGCTTGAAGTACGCACGTATAGCGACTCGCTGAAAGTTCCCGGCGAAGATAAGCCCCAACCATTTGTCGGCGGCGGGCTTTCCACGGGCGCCCAGAACGACTTTACTTTGTTTGTAGGACCGAAAGACCTGGACGTCCTGAAGAAGGTCAACCCTAAGCTGACGCAGATCATCGATTGGGGATTCTTCGGAATTCTTGCAAAACCGCTATTCCTTTGGTTGAACTGGACCGCGGATCACTGGACGGGTAACTACGGTTGGGCCATTGTCGTGGTCACTCTGATCATCAACGTGGTGCTGTTTCCGCTGAAGTTTTCCAGTTTAAGATCGGCTCGCAAGATGCAGCGCCTGCAACCCCAGATCAAGGCCATCAACGACCGCTACAAGAACATCAAGATCAACGATCCCAAAAAAGCAGAACAAAATCAGGAAGTGATGGCGCTGTACAAAAAGGAGGGAGTGAATCCGGTAGGAGGGTGCCTACCGCTGTTGATTCAGATGCCGTTTCTTTATGCGTTCTATCGCGTGTTGAGTATTGCGATTGAACTACGGCATGCGCCCTGGCTTTGGGTGAGTGATCTTTCCGCACCGGAGACGATTGCCATTCACATTTTGCCGGTGGTTCTGGTGATTACACAATTCCTGACGCAGCGTATGACGCCATCCCCGGGAGTGGATCCGAACCAGCAGAAGATGATGTTGTTTATGCCCCTGGTGTTCGGCTACATCTTCTGGTTTCTGTCGTCCGGACTTGTACTATATTACTTGACCAGTAACCTTGTCGGAATTGCGCAACAGTTGATAATCAATCGGTTTATGCCCGCTCCCCCTGTGGAACCACCTGCCAAGGCTCCGGTCAAGAAAGTAAGCCGAAAGTAACGCGTGAAGTACACCGTCGAATCGTTTAAGCCGCAGCTGGATCAGTTCCTGAAGCCGCTCTTGCGGCACGCCGGCTTTGACTTGAGTTACACATTGCATGCGGCTGAGAATCCTCACCCCGAGGTAGAGAACCCGGAGGTGACGGTCCGATTCACCGGCGAAGACGTTGATCTTCTGCTAGGTAATCGAGCTGAGCTGCTGCTCGCCCTGGAACATCTCTCGATGGAGGCATTGCGGTTTCCACCCGAAGATCATTCGTTGATTTCTTTCGATGCAAACGATTACCGCCTGCTGCGCATCGAAGAGCTACGCATGAGCGCACTGGCGGCCGCAGACAAGGTGAAACGCACGCACGTGCCGTTTCACTTCAACCCGATGACCAGCCGCGAACGACGGATCATTCATCTCGCATTGCGAGATGAAAAGGAACTTCGCAGTGAGAGCGTCGGCGTTGGGCCGGGCCGCTCGGTCGTCGTTGTGCCGGCAGATATGCCGACTCCACCTGCTCCTCCGACCCCGCCATTCCGCGGCGGCGCGCGTGGTGGATCCGGGGAGCGAAGCGGTGGATTTGGGCGCAGTGGCAGACGTGATGGTCCTCCTCCCCGCGGCCGGGATGGCGGACGCCCTCCTCACGGGCGCGACCGGCAGCCACGCTAACATAAGCCCCAATGGTTCTGCGCGACACGATTGTCGCAATTGCCACACCCGTCGGACGCGGCGGGCTCGGAGTTGTGCGACTCTCCGGGCCCGAAAGCCGAGTGATAGCGTTACACATCCTTCGCTTCCCCGACGGTATCGATCTTCAGTCCTGGACGTGCCGGCTGGCGGAACTGGTTGATGACGACGGACATCTGGTAGATCAAGCCGTAGTCAGCTACTTTGCGGCTCCTCGATCCTATACTGGCGAGGATGTCATCGAAATTTCCTGCCATGGGGCTCCGGTGGTGTTGCGCTTCTGCGTGGAACAGGCGGTTCGCAAAGGAGCACGGCTAGCCGAACCCGGCGAATTCACTCTACGAGCTTATTTGAATAGCCGGATCGATTTGCCGCAGGCGGAGGCCATTCGGGAATTGATCGATGCAACCACGTTGTATCAAGCGCGCGTTGCGGCGCAGCAGATGGAAGGCTCCGTTTCAAAGCGGATTCGGCCTTTGAAAGAATCTCTGCTGGAGCTGATTTCCTTACTCGAGGCCGGCATCGATTTTGCCGAAGACGACGTTTCCGTCGCGCCCCCCAATGAAATTTTTCGGCGATTGACACCCATCCACCAGGGATTGACCACACTGCTCGCGACGTTTGCTACCGGGCGATTCGTGTTTGAAGGCCTTACGTTGGCTGTCGCAGGGCGGCCAAATGTTGGGAAGAGCAGCCTGTTCAATCGGCTCCTGGAGCAGGACAGGGCAATTGTGACGGACATACCAGGAACCACGCGCGATCTGGTTTCGGAGACGACCTCGCTTGCAGGTATGCCGGTAAAGGTGGTCGATACAGCCGGGATTCGGAAGAGCGAGGACCTGGTGGAGACGCTCGGAATTGAACGGACGTATCAGGCCATGGCGGATGCCGATCTAACCCTGCTGGTGTTCGATCTTTCGACAGAATTTGGGCTGGAAGACCAGCAGTTGCTGGGGAAGTTCGCCGAACGGCAGCCGTTACTTGTCGGAAACAAGTGTGATTTGGCGCGACGATCGGCAGGGGCGCCTTCGTTGATCGAGGTTTCCGCGCTTACCGGTGAAGGTATTCCGGAGCTGCGCGAATCCATTCTGCGTCGACTGGCGCCCGAGGGTCTAATTGCACCCGAAAGCGGGAGCTTAACGAGCGTGAGGCATGCCACGCTGCTGCGGGAAAGCATAGAGGCCCTTGAAAATGCGCACCGCGCTGTAGAGTTCGAAATACCCCACGAAATGCTGCTGCTTGATCTGTACGCTGCCCTGCGGCCGATGGATGCCGTAACAGGCGCGACGACGGCGGACGATATCTTGAATCGGATTTTTTCGACGTTTTGCATCGGAAAGTAGCCGACTCCCCGATTGAAGCAAGTTTTCGGGATACAGTTGCCCGACTGACGCGTATTTAGCTAATGAAGATGAGCGCCGCAGCCGTAATGGTGGGAACTTCCCTGGATCGCGCGAAGGCCGGCTACAAGGAAGGCTTCGAGGCGATTGTGCGGCAGCACGGCGGCCTGGTTTACAGCATTGGCTTTCATTTTTTCGGAACCTCGGCGCTGGCGGAGGAGATTTCGCAGGATATTTTTCTTGAGTTGTATCGAAACTTACACAAGATCGAATCCGAGGCGCACTTAACTTCATGGCTGCGGCGCAGCACGGCTAACCGGTGTATTGACACGAGCCGCCGAAGCTCTTATCGTTCTGAAGTGCCGTTGAGCGACAGCTTTCACCCGGCAACGGCGGGGGCGACCAGTGATCCTCTTTTGCATGAAACACTGCGGAAGCAAGTGGCCGCCCTGCCGGAGTGGCAACGGGCGGTGGTGATTTTGAAGTATCAAGAGGATCTGGACACGGACGAGATTTCACAGATGCTGAACATCCCCGTCAACACAGTGAAGAGCCGTTTGCACCGGGCGATGGAAACGCTGCGCGGGCGTATGGAACGCAAAAAGGTAGTAAAGATATGAGCGACTTTCTGGAAGAGCATCTTCGTAAAGCTCTGAGCCGGCAGGAAACACCGGAGGGATTCGCGGAGCGCGTTCTCGCGGCGGTACCCGATCGGCGGCATGGACGATCCAGGTTCTGGTATCCGGCGGTCGCCGCAGCGGTTGCGATTGCGCTGCTGTTCGGCGGAATGGAATGGCGGCGCGAGCAGCGTGCGCACGCGCGGGATACGGAGCGCGAAGTTGTCTTCGCGCTAGCGCTGGCAATGCAAAAGTTTGAGCATGTGAACGCGCGATTGCAGCAATCCGCAGCCAAAGTAAGGGTGGATGAAAAGCGAGGCGATTTATGAAAAAGCTGGTACTGTTGATTGCAATATCGGGAGCATGCGCCTGGTCGCAGTCACTCGACTTATCCAGCCTGGATAAGCTGGCCGCAAAAGCGAAGGAAGTGCATAAGGTCTCGCTGGACAAGAATCAGTTGCAAATGGTCATGAAGATGAACTCGGATGAAGACAAGAAAGATCCGGACGTCAAGAAAGTGCTGAATGGATTGGTAAGCGTTCAGGTTCGAAACTTCGAGTTTGAGAAGTCAGGTGAATATTTGGATTCGGATCTGGATCTTGTTCGGGCGCAAATCGCCAAGATGCAGAATTGTACTTCGATTGTGGATTCGAAAGAAAAGGACGAACATTCGCAGATCTTTTTGTGCAGTGACGATGGGAAGGGAACCGGGCTTGCCATCGTAGCCGCTGAACCCAAAGAAGTGAGCGTGGTCTATGTACGGGGAAGCGCGAGTCTGTCTGATTTGGGAAAGCTGAATGGAGTCTTGGGTGTTACGGAGTTTTCAACTGGAAAAGGCAAAAACGACCAGAAATGACAACTAGGGGGTTTTGCCGGCGATCAGAGATTGACGGCGGACAGCGTCCAAAACTCCGTTGATGAAAGCTACGGATTCGTCGGTGGAAAAGCGCCGCGCCAATTCTAAAGCCTCGTCGATCACGACCGGCGCCGGCACTGCGTGCAGTTCCAGCTCATAAATAGCGAGACGCAGAATATTGCGGTCCACTACCGGCATCCTCTCCAACCGCCAATTTTCGGCTTTTTCCTGGATTTTTCGGTCGATGTCAGCGGACTTCGAGACTGTGCCACGAGCAAGTTCTTCCATGAAGCGGTCGGGCTTGGGCTGCGATTCGTTCTCTTCCGAATAGAGCGACTCATAGAAGTGCGTAATGGCGCGGTCAATGGAATCGCCGCGCATGTCCCACTCGTAGAGCACCTGCAACGCACGTCTTCGCGACCGGTGCCGGGCGGCCATTTCAAACCAATTCCTTGGGCGAACGGTCTCTTAGCTGCTTCAGCAAGTTGGCCGCCTCGATCGCCGCCTCGGCGGCCTCGGCGCCTTTGTTGCCGCTCTTGCCGCCCGCCCGGTCCATTGCCTGTTGAATGTTGTCGGTGGTTAAAACGCCGAAGGCGATGGGGACGCCGGTTTCGAGACTGACCTGCCGAAGACCCTCGGCAGCTGCTCCCGCTACGTAGTCGAAATGCGGCGTGTCTCCGCGAATCACCGCTCCCAGGGCTACGATTGCATCGCAGGAAGAAGCCAGCACCTTCGCTGCCAAAGGAAGCTCCCAAGCTCCGGAGACTTTTACGAAATGGACATTTTCCTGCGGGCAACCGCGATGCGCTAAAACTTCAAAAGCACCCTTCGCCAGAGCCTCCGTGATGAACTCATTGAAGCGGCTAACAAGAACAGCGATGCGCAGATCTGCAGCATCCAGGCTGCCCTGAGAAATAACGTAAGGCATTGAAAAGAAGTGCGTCCCGGTGCAGACCGCGCACTATGGGATAATTCGGTTTACCCTTCAGTTTAGCGCAGCATGGATCCCCGCTATATCCGGAATTTCTCGATTATTGCCCACATCGATCACGGAAAATCCACGCTAGCAGACAGGCTTTTGGAATACACAGGCGCGCTCTCCGAACGGGAAATGATGGCCCAAGTCCTCGACAGCATGGACCTGGAACGGGAGCGCGGCATTACGATCAAGGCACACGCCGTACGGCTCAACTATAAGGCGGTTGACGGCAATCTTTATGAGCTGAACCTCATTGATACGCCCGGTCATGTGGACTTCACTTACGAGGTTTCGCGCAGCCTTCAGGCTTGTGAAGGAACGCTGCTGGTGGTGGACGCTTCGCAGGGCGTAGAGGCGCAGACGCTGGCCAACACGTATCTCGCTCTCAGCCACGATCTGGAGATCATCCCCGTCATCAACAAGATCGATTTGCCATCCGCAGAGCCGGAGCGTATTCGCGAACAGATTGAACAGGTGATCGGACTGGACGCAAGCGATGCTGTTCTGGCAAGTGCAAAAAACGGCATCGGCATCCAGGATATTTTAGAAGCCGTTGTCAGGCGAGTGCCGCCGCCCAAAGGCGACCCGGCCGCGCCGTTGCGGGCGCTGATTTTCGATTCGTGGTTTGATCCGTATCGCGGTGTGATCATCTTGACCCGCATAGTGGACGGCACGCTGCGCAAGGGTCAGAAGATTCGGCTTTGGTCAAATGGAAAGACCTTTGACGTCGATGGTGTGGGTTTTCAATCGCCGAAACCAGTGGCTTGCGACGAGCTCACGGCAGGCGAAGCCGGATTCTTATTTGCAAACATCAAGACGGTGTCCGAGGCGAAGGTGGGCGACACCATTCTCGACGACGGAATGCCGGCGACCGAGCCGCTCCCGGGATTTCAGGAAATCAAGCCGATGGTGTTCGCCGGATTGTATCCGGTGGAATCGCATGAGCATGGTTTGTTGCGCGATGCGCTGGAAAAGCTGCGCCTAAACGACAGCTCATTCAGTTTTGAGCCTGAGAATTCGATGGCGCTAGGTTTTGGATTCCGCTGCGGATTCCTCGGCCTGCTGCATTTGGAGATCGTTCAGGAACGTCTGGAGCGGGAATTCAACATCGATCTCATCACGACGGCGCCGGGCGTCCGCTATCTCGTCACAACGACGGCGGACGAGGTGTATGAAATTAACAATCCGCAAAAATTCCCGGAACCTTCCAGCATCAAGACGGTCGAAGAGCCGATCATTGACGCGACGATTATTACGCGCGAGGAGTACGTCGGCGAAATTCTGAAGCTGGTGGAAGAAAAGCGCGGCTCGCAGAAGAAATTTGAATACATCGGCAGCGGGCGCGTGTTGTTGCTGTATGAACTCCCGTTAAACGAAATCGTTCTCGATTTTTACGACCGTTTGAAGTCGGCGTCACGCGGGTACGCGTCGCTTGATTATCACCTGGCGGGACATCGAACTTCGCCGATGGTCAAGCTCGACGTGCTCGTGGCAGGCGAGCCGGTCGATGCATTGTCCATGATCGTGCATCGCGATTTTGCCTACGAGCGTGGCAAGATTCTGATCGAACGCCTTCGGAAATTGATTCCTCGACAGATGTTTGAGGTGGCTCTCCAAGCAGCGATCGGCAACAAGATCATCGCGCGCGAAACCATAGCGGCCATGCGCAAGAACGTGCTGGCGAAATGCTACGGCGGCGATATCTCGCGTAAACGAAAGCTGCTCGAAAAGCAGAAGGAAGGCAAGCGGCGGATGAAGCGCGTGGGGCGTGTCGAGATTCCGCAGGAAGCGTTCCTGGCAGTCCTGAAGGTTGGCCAGGACTCCGGCGAATAGTCAGGTTTTTACTGCGTATAAAAGGGGCGACTACCCGATCACAAAAATCAGCCGGGATATATCTGCCCTGAAATCAATGAGATACCGGGAATTTTGCCGATGTGCTGAGGGTGATTGGGATAGGCTGGGGACGGGTCCAAAGATGGAAATCTGCGGGAATAATGAGGTTTTTGGCCGGAACAATCGAGTTTTAAACGGTATTTAACACCGGTCAACGCCGGACCGCGCCGTACTCTCATGGACGGCGCTTTCATCCAAAATCCAGCCAAGGTGTTGACACGCTACCGGTAGGAACGGTTACTATGTAGGTGTTGACAGTCAACATGTCTGATGACAGAGCGGATGTCCCTTACGGAACGCTAGACCTTCTGATTCTTAAAACATTGGCGACGATGGGTTCTATGCACGGCTATCGCATTGCCAGAAGAATTGAGCAGGTCGCCGAAAACCTGCTGCGATTGAACCAGGGATCGATTTATCCAGCCCTTTTACGTCTGGAACAACAGGGCTGGATTGGCACCGAGTGGGGAATCTCGGAGACGAAACGCAAGGTAAAGTTCTATTCACTCACCAATGCCGGATTGAAGCAACTCAGCGTCGAGGTAGCGAAATGGGAAAGGGCTACTGCCCTGGTGGCCCGGTTCCTGGAGACCGAACCGTGAACACGCGTTTGGCAGTAGCACGCCTGCAGGCGCTGTTCCGGAGACGGAGACTCGAGGATGAGTTGGATGGTGAGATCCGCGCTCATCTGGAATTGGCAGAGCTGGATGCCATCGCGTCCGGCCTGACAGCGGAGGAGGCACGTCAAGCGGCGCGACGCCATTTTGGAGGAATCGAACAGATGAAGGAAGGTCATCGCGAACAGCGCAGCGTGCGATGGATTGAAAATCTGTTGAGAGACTTGCGCTATGGAATGGGTGCGCTGGCGCGGGATCCCGGATTCGCCGCGGTCACCATCGGCTTGCTCGCTCTCGGCATTGGCGCTAACGCGGCAATGTTCAGCATTGTTGACGCGGTGCTGTTGAAGCCGCTTCCTTTCCCGGAGCCTGAGCGCATGGTAAGGGTGTGGGAATCGACTCCAGAAGGGCGCAACGGGACGACCACCCTAACTTTTTTGGACTGGAAGCGGCAGACAGATATCTTCGAGACGTTGTCGGTCGAGTCCACGACTCGAGCAGCGACAGAAGCCGGCGCGACCTTGGCGCGCGTGTCCGGGAAACTGGTCTCCAGCGATTACTTTCAGGTGTTCGGCGTAAAGCTGCAATTGGGGCGGGGCTTCACCCGCGGGGAAGATCAACCGGGAGCGGCACCGGTAGTAGTGTTGAGCCACGCATTCTGGCAAGCGCGATTCGCAAGCGATCCGAGCGTTCTCAACCGCGATTTGATGCTGGATGGCGAACCACATAAAATTATCGGGGTTTTGCCCGCGGGGAGTTTCGACCGCGACGAAGCTGTATTCTGGAAGCCGCTGATCTTCGCCCGAGACCAAATGAACCGCGGCCAGCATTGGCTGAATCCTATCGGGCGGCTGCGCGCGGGCGTGAGCCTGGAGGAGGCGCAAGCCAAGATGACGGTGCTGAGAGCCAGTCTCTGAAGGATGTCATTTTTCAGAAGGATTGGGGCTTCGCGGTGGATCCGTTCGCGAAGATGCTGGTGGGTGATACCCTGCGCCGCTCCATCTACCTGGCATTTGGAGCGGTTGCCATGGTGCTGCTGATCGCGTGCGCAAACGTGACCAATCTGGCGCTGGCGAAAGGAGCCAGTCGCCGGAAGGAAATGGCGGTCAGGGCTGCTCTCGGGGCAAGCCGCAAACGTTTGATAGCGCAATTGCTCACCGAGAGTTTGGTTTTGTGCGTTTTGGGAGGCGTAGCCGGCATCGCTCTGGGAGAAGTGCTGCTTCGTGCCGCGACCCCATTGGTGGCATCCTCACTGCCGTTTACAGCCGACCTCAGCATGGATTTGCGTGTGCTTTGCTTCGCCGCTACGGCCGTGATGGCTGCCCTGATACTTACGGGTCTGCTCCCCTCCTTGAAAACGTCGTTCGGCAAGTTGTCCAACGCCTTGAATCAGGCGGGACGTGGATCGTCGGGTTCGCATGCAGCCATCCGCCGCATGATCGTGATCGGCGAAGTTGCGGCTTCTGTTGTTCTGATCTGTGGCGCGGCGCTGCTGTTCAAGAGCCTGGTGAAACTTCAGCAAGTGGATCCAGGCGTGGAAATCGACCACATTATGACCATGTCGGCCGATCTTCCCACGACGGGATATCCGTCTCCGGAGAGCGCCGAGGGATTCTACCAAGCCGTCGTTCAACGTCTCCGCGCCTTGCCCGGAGTCGAACAGGCGTCCGTCTCCCAGAGCTTGCCTCTCCAAGGGGTTCAATGGGGTGAATATATGAGCCTGCCGGGAGTGCCGGAACCCATCGTGGTTCGTTTGAAGCTGGTCGACCCTGTCTATTTCGCCGCGCTCGGAATTCCGCTGGTAGCAGGGCGCGGAATTGATACCCGGGATCGCGCGGGTGCTCCCCCCATCGTAGTTATTAACCAGGAACTGGCCCGGCAAATGTCGAAAACATTTAGAATCGCAAAGCCGGTTGGGCGAACGGTTGGCATCGACGTACCCGGTTATGGCCCGGTCCCCGAGTCCCAGGTGAACACCGAGATCGTGGGAGTGATTCGCAGTGAGCACACCAGCGGATTGAACGCGCCGCCGGAGCTAGTCGCCTATGTACCGTTGGCGCAGGCCCCGCGGCAGGACATCAAACTAGTGGTTCGCCCGCGGACCGATCCGTCAGCGGCAATGCCCGCCATCCGTGAAGCGGTGCGACAAGTCGATCCCAACCTGCCGCTAGGCGACGTGATGACAATGGAACAAGTCAAGCAACAGAGCACGCTGTGGGTGAGGCAGCCCACCTGGGTAGTGGGCGCCTTCGCCGCGGTTGCGGCTTTACTGGCCGCGCTCGGGCTCTACGGCGTTCTGGCACATGCGGTGACACAACAGCGGCGCGAGATCGGCATCCGCATGGCGGTAGGCGCCTCTGCGGGTGACGTGCTGTCGCACGTTCTCGGCAGCGCGTTCTCGATGCTTATCGTGGGCCTTGCCGGAGGATTGGCGGGTGCGTTTGTGCTGACGAGGATTCTGAAAAGTCTGCTGTTCCAGGTATCGGCGCTAGACCCGGGAGCACTCGCCGCAGCCGGTGTCCTGATGAGTGTTATCGGCATACTGGCAGCTTGGATTCCAGCGAGCCGGGCGGCTCGCCTGGATCCGATGACAGTGCTTCGCGACGAAGGCTGATTGGCATAAAGGCGGCTGACCAACGGCACTTCAGACGGTGTGATTGGCCACCTTAAGCTTGCCCGCCCCACGCAGTTAGAGCGGGATGTTTCCATGCTTCTTACGCGGCATCGTGTCGGTCTTGTTTGCCAGCAATCGCAAGGCGCGAATAACTTTGGCCCGAGTTTCCCGGGGTTCGATCACGTCGTCTATGTAGCCGCGCTCCGCAGCGACGAACGGATTGGCAAATCGCTCGCGGTATTCCTCAATCTTGCCGGCTCGCACTGTTTCGGGATCGCCGCCATTCAACAGTTCGCGTCGATAAAGAACGTTCACCGCACCTTCGGGACCCATCACGGCAATCTCAGACGTCGGCCACGCGAAGTTGATATCGGTCCGCAGATGTTTGGAACCCATTACACAGTAGGCGCCACCGTATGCTTTGCGTGTGATGACGGTAATTTTCGGGACAGTGGCTTCCGCATACGCGTACAGCAGCTTGGCACCGTGGCGAATGATGCCGCCGAACTCCTGTTCCGTGCCGGGGAGAAAGCCGGGAACATCTTCGAAAGTGAGAATCGGGATTTGGAAAGCGTCACAGAAGCGGACAAAGCGCGCGGCTTTGGTAGAAGAATTGATATCAAGACAGCCGGCTAGATAGGCTGGCTGATTGGCCACAACACCGACTGTGTCGCCACCGAGGCGCCCAAAGCCGATCACGATGTTGCGGGCGAAATGTTCGGCGACTTCAAAAAAGTTGCCGTCATCGACAATGCGGTTAATCACATCTTTGATGTCGTATGGTTTGTTCGATTCGAGGGGGACCAATGTGTCCAATTCGGAATCGGCGCGGTCCTCGGGATCGCTGGTAGAGACTTTGGGCGCGCCATCCACATTGTTCTGTGGCAGGAAGCGCATCAATTCACGAATGGCGCGAAGGCAATCTGCATCATTCGCGGTTAAGAAATGGGCCACGCCGCTGGTGGCGTTGTGGGTAAGGGCACCGCCGAGCTCTTCTTTCGTTACGTCCTCGTGCGTCACGGTTTTAATCACATCGGGTCCGGTAACGAACATATGACTCGTGTGCTCCACCATAAAGATGAAGTCTGTCAGGGCGGGTGAATAAACAGCGCCGCCGGCGCACGGGCCCATAATGGCGGAGATTTGCGGCACGACACCGCTGGCGAGCGTGTTCCGAAGAAAAATGTCCGCATAGCCGGCAAGCGAGGCCACACCCTCCTGGATGCGAGCACCGCCTGAGTCATTCAGGCCGATAACAGGAGCTCCGGTCTTTAGCGCCAGGTCCATTAGCTTGACGATTTTCAGCGAATTCGCCTCCGATAACGAGCCGCCGAAAACGGTAAAATCCTGAGCAAAAACGAACACCTGGCGTCCATGAATCAATCCGTATCCGGTGACAAAGCCGTCGCCGTCGACAACGTTATTCTGCATGTCGAAGTTGACGCAACGGTGACGCACTAACTTATCGAGCTCTTCGAAAGTGCCTTCGTCAAGGAGCTGTTCGACTCGTTCACGCGCGGAGAGCTTTCCTTCGCGGTGTTGCCGCTCTTTGCGCTCGGGTCCTCCGCCCTCTTCGGCTCGCGCGTGGCGTTTTCTGAGTTCCTGTAAACGGTCAACACTCATCGTTGATTAATGACGCGCGTGATCGCGCAATCGGTTCGGTTACAGTATGCCACTTGCCGGTAATGCTCAATTGAGCATTAAGCGCACACCACCACTATTTCTAATCCTTCAGATACTCGCTCGTGAGGGAGCGTTTTGCCGTAAGCAACTGCCTCGGCGTGCCTTGGAACATCACCTGCCCGCCCTTGCTGCCGCCTTCGGGTCCCATATCGATGATCCAGTCTGCGTTCTTGATCACGCTCACGTTATGCTCGATCACGATGACCGAATTGCCTGCGTCGACGATACGGTTCATAATCTCGAGCAGGCGATTTATATCCGACATGTGTAAACCGGTGGTTGGCTCGTCCAGCACATAAATGCTGCCCCGTTTATGTAGTTCACTGGCAAGCTTAATACGCTGACATTCACCGCCCGACAGAGTGCTCAATGGCTGCCCCAAAGTCAGGTAATCCAGTCCTACATCGCTCATCGCCCGTAATTTGCTGATGACCTTCTCGATCTTGAAGTATTCGAGTGCCTGCCTCACGGTCATTTCAAGGACATCGTTGATGGATTTGCCGTTCAGTTTGTAAGCCAGCACTTCGTCCTTGAAGCGCTTCCCTTCGCAGATCTCGCAAGGGGATTTGACCTCGCCTAGCGCGGCGAGCTCCGTATAGATCACACCCAATCCCTGGCAGTTCTCACAGGCACCCTCGGAGTTGAAGCTGAAGAGGGACGGGTTGACTTTGTTGGCAGTTGCAAAGGCCTTGCGCACATCGTCCATGATGCCGGTGTAAGTGCCGGGGTTGGAACGGCTGGAAATACCCACGGGAGATTGGTCGATCACGATCGCGTCCGGGTGCTGGCGTAAAAAGGTCTGATGGATTAACGAGCTTTTTCCGGAGCCCGCCACGCCGGTAATGACGGTGAGCACGCCTTTGGGGATGTCCACGCTGACGTTTTGGAGGTTATTGGCCTTCGCGTTCTTGACCGGCAATTTGCCGGTCGGGGAACGAAAATCACTTTTGATAGAAACGGATTGATGCATATACTTGCCGGTCAAGGTATTTGCCGTCAATAAATTCTCGAATCGTCCCTCGTATACGATCTGGCCGCCCTGACTCCCCGCGTACGGACCCACATCCACGATGTGATCGGCGACCTTGATGACGTCGGGGTCATGCTCCACGACGAGGACGGTATTCCCTCGGTCGCGCAGTTGTTGAAGCAGTTCGTTCAGGCGATGGACATCGCGCGGGTGAAGCCCCACGCTGGGCTCGTCGAACACATACATCACATCCACGAGGCTGCTGCTCAGGTGCTTGACGATCTTCACGCGCTGCGATTCGCCGCCGGAAAGGGTATCCGTTTCACGGTTCAGGGCGAGGTACTCGAGGCCGATGTCAACGAGATATTGCAATCGCTGGACGAGGGTTTTGAGGAGCGGCGCAGCGGTGGGTTCTTTGATCGCTTTGATAACGCCGATTAACTGCCCGACCTCCATCGAAGCCATCGCTGCGATGTGATATCCGTTGATCTTGCATTTCAACACTTCCTGGCTGAGCCGTGCGCCCTTGCATACGTTACACGGCGCCATAGTGATATAGGGTTCCACGACTTTTTGTGTGCGCGCAGACATAGTCTTGACGTCCCGCGTGATGTACTTGGCCGTGAATCTGCTGATGATGCCTTCAGAAGTGAGATTCAAATCCTTGCCGGCCACCTTGGTCCTCACCTTGTGGGGCTTGCCGTACAAAAGCAGTTCCATTTCCTTTTCATTGAACTTCGAAAGCTTCTTGTTCATGTCAAACAGTTTGGACTGACCGAGGATGTTCAAGCCCCAGCTGTCGACAGCGTATTCATTGAATAAAATTGCGCCTTCGTTCAACGATTTGGACTTGTCGAGGAACAGGTCCAGGTCCACGCCCATTTTGCGGCCGAGACCGTTGCAGTTCGGGCACATGCCCTTCGGGTCGTTGAAGGAAAAAATGTTGGAATGTCCCACATGTGGTTTGCCGACGTAAGAGTACAACCGACGCAGCACAGAGTAGATATCCGTGATCGTGCCCAGCGTCGAGTGTGACCCGCCGCCGAGCCGTTTCTGGTCCACGACGATCGCCATACTCAGGTTTTCGATGGCGTCCGCATCCGGCTGGGAGTAGCGCGGCAGGAAGGTGCGGATAAACATGCTGAAGTTTTCATTCAACTGGCGCTGTGCCTCGGTTGCCACTGTGTCAAAGACGATTGACGATTTACCGGAGCCGGAGACGCCGGTAAAGATCGTGATTTTGCGTTTGGGGATCTTCAGCGACACATTTTTAAGATTGTTTTCGCGCGCACCGCGAATTTCGATGTATTCCTGGGTCATGTGTTTTCTCTTCTATGCATTTATAGCCTCGTTTGGCGAAGCGGGTCCCAGGTGGATACCGGATAGACCGCGCGGACCGGGGCGACGTCAACATCTGCGAGGAAGTTCACATACGCTCCCTGTCAATCATCGCCCGCACGATCAGGCCTACGCCTCCAGCCATGACTCATGGGAGAGCGGACGCATGTCTGACGGGTCCACGATATAACTAATGTGCTCCATCGGTTTCAGGTGTATCGCTGTTATCGCGGCCTCACGTTAGCGGCTACTTCTACACAAGCCGGTAAAGTAGACGAGGACGACCGAATAGAGCTTACAGTCCCCGACGGATGGTCGTTGCAACCTGTGTATCAAACCGTCACCGGGGATCGGCCAGGGAGAGATAAGATTGGCGTTGTCCTGCTCGATGGCCGTTTCGAGCTTTATGTGCTCACGCATTACGGCCAGACATCCGGAATCATTGGCGGCCGATTTGGCGAGATCTCCGAATTTATCGTGCCGTGGCTGAATTCGAGTGAGCCTAATCTGCAAGAGTAAACATTACGCTCAGCACAGTTTGCCAGTAGGTGTGACGCCCTACTGTATACACAAACGTTCAATGCTGTTGAAAAACTCGCTAGGCTCTGCATTCCGTCGCAAAAGTAGGTTTGCGCTGACCGCTCCTTTTAGTCGCGGCCCAGTAATCGGCTGAAAACGGCTAACGGCTCAGTCTGTGGCCGCGCACGCGGTCCAGGCAAACGGTTACGGGAATGCCATTCGGCTTCCTTCGGAACAGGCTTTGCCAATGCGACGATGGGTCCGTGGGAGCATATGTCTGACCGGCCTCAGCGTGGAATCGTCGTCGGAACGGCGGGGCACATCGACCACGGGAAAACGTCGCTCGTCCGGGCGCTCACTGGTGTCGATACCGACCGCTTGCCGGAGGAGAAGAAGCGGGGTATCTCGATCGATCTTGGCTTCGCGCACCTGACACTTCCGAATGGTCGCGGCATCAGTTTTGTCGATGTGCCGGGCCACGAACGGTTCATCAAAAATATGTTGGCGGGAGCCAGTGGCATACAAGCCGTGTTATTGATCGTTGCCGCGGATGAAGGCGTTAAACCGCAGACGCGAGAGCATTTCAACATTTGCCGGTTACTCGGACTGCAGCACGGTTTTGTGGTCCTGACGAAGTGTGACGCCGTAAGCACGGACCGGCTGCGCGGGGCGCGACACGAAGTTGAAGCTCTATGCCAAGACTCATTTCTGGATGGAGCGCCGATCATTGCGGCGAGCTCCGTCACCGGCTTTGGGCTTGACGCCGTCCGCACGCATCTGGAACAACTGACCACTCGCATTGAAACAGCACGGGAAGGAGAGATTCCACGACTGCCGATTGACCGCAGTTTCTCGGTGAAGGGCTTTGGAACTGTTGTAACCGGCACGCTTACCGGTGGGACTCTGGGCACAGGAGACACGGTTGTCCTTTATCCGGGCGCAAAGACGCTGCGCATCCGAGGTCTCCAAGTGCAAGGCAACTCCGTACCTCGCGCATACGCCGGAGAGCGAACGGCAGTGAATCTTGCCGGCATTGATTGCGCGGAAATCAAACGTGGCGACGTGTTGAGCATGTCGAATTTAGTTGAACCATCACGGAGGCTGGCAGTGGCACTCGATTGGCTGCCCGGACACGACGCACCTGGGGGGCGCGAACGGCTTCTGCTTCACGTGGGCGCAGCCGAAATCTCTGTGCGGATGAAAACTCTGCCGTCTTCCGACTCCGGCAGTTGTGCACTGGCCGAAATCCAGCTAGCAACGCCGGTTCTCGCGTTTCCGGGCGACCACTTTATTCTGCGCCGCCCATCGCCGGCCGATACTGTTGCCGGGGGTAAGGTCATCGACGCATTTCCGCCTCGCCGGCTAAAAAGGCTTCGCGTGATCGAGCGGTTGACTCGTTTGCAGAAAGCCACCTTGAATGAACGCGTACAGATTTTGACTGAGGAATCGCTTCAGGGATTGCTATTGTCCGCACTGGAACGCCTTTGCGGCTGGCCGGCAACAGAGATTGGCCGATCCATACAAGACAACCCGGAGTTATTCTTGCATTCCAGTTCGCAGCGCGTTCTTAGCAAGCTCTGGCTGCGTAACCGCCAGGCTGAAGTTATTACGTGGCTAGAACGATTTCACAAAGAGAACCCAGCGAAGACAGGGGCGCCCATCGCTATGGCCAGACTCGGTCTCAGCGTCGCGGTTGCCGGAATCGTTTTTGAGTCTCTCCCCACAATTCAAATTCAGGGCGAGCTTATTTCGTTAAAGACCCATCGGTGGCAAATGACCGGGCCCGAGATCGCCATGCTCGAAACGATAGAGCATTGTTTTCTGGCGGGTGGTTTTGCGCCGCCGACGATCGATGATGCGTTGAAGGCCGCGGTAACCGACCAGAAAAAGGCACGCTCCCTGCTGGAGCTCCTGATCAAGCGGGACAGACTGGTGCGTATTTCAGACGGATTGGTTTTTCATGCCGATGTCATTGCGCATATTAGAACGTCCCTGGCTGCGCACAAGGGGCGGCGGTTTACCGTTGCGGAGTTCAAAGAGTGGACTCAAATCTCGCGGAAATTTGCGATTCCCTTACTGGAGCATCTGGATCGGCTACGCGTGACCAAGCGCGATGGGGATTACCGGATTGTGCTGTAACGAACCGTGTGTCGGCATGAGTGCCGACACGGCAGAGACGAGTCTCCGCGCCACCCCAGGCGAGACGGCGATTCGTCAGTCTCCGCGCAAAATAGGTCTGCGCTGACCGCTCCTTTTAGTCGCGGCTCGGTAAACTACTGAAGGACCTTAAATTACTTCGAACACGAGACATTTTAGGTAGTGAGTCTCCGGCACGGTGAGCAAAATCGGGTGATCCGCAGCTTGGGTTCTACGCTCCAGCACACGAAGCTGTTTCCCGGCATCCAGGGAAGCCGCAGCAATTGTTTCCAGCAACTGCGCCTCGGTCATGTGATGAGAACAAGAACAGCTTATTAAAATGCCGCCAGGCGGCAATAGCCGGAGTGCACGCAGATTTACTTCTTTGTAGCCGCGAATCGCACCTTCCAATGCCGATCTTGATTTCGTAAAGGCGGGCGGATCGACGACCACAACCTCGAACTTGCGGCGCATGGCGACCAGGCTTGGCAGATACTCCAGTACATCGGCCTGATGAAACGTCACGTTCGTCACATTGTTCTCGGCGGCATTGATACGAGCTGTTTCAAGCGTTGCAGCGGAGCTGTCAATCGCTTCCACTGCCTCAGACAGGGAAGCCAGGTGAAGCGCAAAGCCGCCGGTTGCGGTGAAGCAGTCGAGCGCCCGGCCGCCGCGAGCATACTTCTGAATCGCAACGTAATTTTCACGCTGATCCAAAAAAACTCCGGTCTTTTGACCGTGGAGCAAATCGGCCGACCAGCGAAGGCCGTTCATACCGATCGTGACTCGGTCTGGAATCAGGCCGGAAAGGATGCGGGTCTCGAGCGGGAGGTTTTCTTTTGCGCGTATTGCGACATCGTTGCGCGCCACGATGCCTTTGGGCTGCAGAATATCGTTCAGCACAGCGACTAAGTCGTTCGTGATGCGGTCCATCCCCTGATCGAGCAACTGCAACACCAGGTAGTCGCCATAGCGATCGGCGATCAGACCGGGAAGCAGATCGCCCTCGGCATGAACCAGACGGTAAGCGTCGGAATCATGAACGACGCGCTGCCGATGGCGGAGGGCAGCCTCGATACGTCCGCGCAAAAATGTACGGTCAATGTCTTCGTTCCGCCTGGAGAGCAACCGCAGGGTAATTTGCGAAGACGAACTGTAATGGGCAGAGCCGAGCGGGTGGCCCTTGAAGTCGATGACGCGTACGACGTCGCCGGGTTGAGATTCGCCGGCATCAATGACATCGCTTGAAAATATCCAGGGATGGCCGGAATGAACGCGTTCAGCGGCTTTGCGAGTCACCCGGACGGTCGTCATGCAGCAAGCTTACAACTGGCAACGGATTCCGCGGAATGGCCGGCTGGAAAGCCGTCCGCGGCCAAGATTGGCCGCCCCACGGTTCGAATGAGAGATTAGACGTCCAAGTTTCGGACGTCTAGAGCGTTGTCTTCGATAAACTTCCGCCGGCTTTCGACGTCTTCGCCCATTAGTGTGGAGAAAATCGGCTCGGTTTCAGCAAAGTCCTTAAGATCAATTTGGAGAAGAGTGCGTGTTTCAGCATTCATCGTGGTCGACCAAAGCTGCTCGGCGTTCATCTCGCCAAGTCCTTTGTAGCGCTGCACGGAAACTTCGCGCTTTCCTTCTCCCATGACAATGCTCAACAATTCACGCCAGTTCTGCTGCACATCCCGGCGGCCATCCTTAACGACGGTGAAAGGCGGTTTATTAAAACGCGCGACTTGTTTGACAAGTGCACGTAAACGCCGGAACTCCGGCATCGTTAGGGATTCCGTGTTGATATAACGCGTGGCGTTCGTCGGATCTTTATAGGCAACCATCCAAGCCGAGTGTTCTTCTTCGCGCTCCACTTCGACTTCAAGCTTGGTGCCGCGAAGGCGTTGGGCGATGGACCGGACATTTTCTTCATTTTGAAGATCCGCTTTACTATCGATCGACACCGTTACGTCCGACAACACTTCGACAACGCGCGGGTCGCGGACGCGGCGTTCCAGGCGCGCGCCGATCTGGGCCAGTTCGTCGAGCGATGAGAGGAAATTCCGCAGCTCCGTGCCTTCTATCGTCACCACTTGGCCGTCGACCTCCGGGGCCAACTCCACCGTGAGATTCTCGATTGCGCGGCGCAGGATCTCCCGGGTAAATTCCTTTTCGTCTTTGATGTATTTCTCGCTTTTTCCTTTTTTGATGCGGAACAGCGGCGGCTGGGCGACAAACACCTTGCCGCGCGTGATGAGGTCCTGCATGTGCCGGAAGAAGAAGGTCAGCAGCAGCGTGCGAATGTGCGACCCATCGACATCGGCGTCGGTCATGATAATGATCTTGCCGTAACGCAGCTTCGCTAAATCGAAGTCTGTGCCCTTGCCAATGCCGGTGCCGATTGCAGTAATCATGGCGCGGATTTCTTCATGCGACAACATCTTGTCGTAGCGCGCTTTTTCGACATTGAGAATTTTTCCTTTAAGCGGAAGGATCGCCTGATACCGGCGATCGCGGCCCGATTTTGCGGTTCCGCCGGCGGATTCGCCCTCGACCAGGAAGAGTTCGCACCGATCCGGGTCGCGCTCCTGGCAATCGGCCAGCTTTCCTGGCAGACCGCCAGAATCCATGGATCCTTTGCGCCGCGTCAGATCGCGCGCCTTGCGAGCGGCCTCGCGAGCGCGGGCGGCATCGATCGCCTTGCTGATGATCTTTTTAGTGATGGCAGGATTCTTCTCGAAAAACTCGCCGAGTTTCTCGTTGACAAGTTGGACGATGTAGCCCTGAATGTCGGAATTTAACTTGCCCTTCGTCTGACCTTCAAATTGCGGCTGCGGCAACTTTACGCTGATGACTGCGGTGAGACCCTCGCGTACATCATCACCGGTCAGATTCTCTTTGGCGTCTTTAATCAACGCTGCTTCTTGAGCGGCGGCGTTGATGGTGCGCGTTAGTGCGCTACGGAATCCGCTTAAGTGCGAGCCGCCGTCGACAGTATGGATATTATTAGCGAAACTAAAGACGTTTTCCGAGTAAGAGTCGTTGTACTGAAGGGCAAGCTCCATCGTCAGAACTCCGTTGGGCAGGTCGCGTTGGCCTTCGAAATAAATCGGCTTGTCATGCAGCGCTTGTTTGCCGCGATTCAGATGCTTGATAAATTCTGCGATACCGCCGCTAAAATAAAACTCTTCTGAGCGCATATTTTCGTCGCGCTCATCGGTAAGAACGATTTTGAGTCCCTTATTCAGAAAGGCAAGCTGACGTAAACGCTGGGCTAAGGTGTCGAAGTTGAATTGCAGCTCCGTCATGATCGTTGGATCGGGGCGGAACGTAATTTTGGTTCCTGTTTTATTCGACTTGCCCGTCTGGGCAAGCGGACCTTTGGGAACGCCGCGTTCGTAGTCCTGTTCCCATGTCCCTTTGTTGCGCCAGATCTCAAGATGAAGCGTCTCCGCCAAAGCGTTCACGCAGCTCACGCCCACGCCGTGCAGACCACCGGAGACTTTATACGTATTTGAATCGAATTTGCCGCCGGCATGGAGCTTGGTGAGAACAACCTGCGCCGCCGACACACCTTCTTCGGCATGAATATCCACCGGAATGCCACGGCCGTTGTCCACGATGGTGATGGAGTTGTCGATATGAATGGCGACGCTGATTTCGGTGCAATAACCGGCAAGCGCTTCATCGACGGAGTTGTCGACAACTTCATACACGAGATGGTGCAGACCCATCTCGCCGGTTGAGCCAATGTACATCGCGGGCCGGAGGCGAACAGCCTCCAGACCTTCGAGCACTTTGATACTAGTCGAATCGTACATCTCGTTTGAAACCACAGAAGCCATACTTTTTGATTGGCGGGCAAACTCTTCGTAAGTCCGCAGAAACCTTTCCTACGCTCAACTACGCCCGCTCAACCGAGCAAGCTGCAAGACTGCTTGCGGCGCTTCTCACGGCAGGGTCCGAGAAGCGTCAATCTGAATACGCAAGCGCCTGTTTTTCAAATGCGCATCGGCATGACGACATAGCGATAGACGGTGTCAGCGGCGCCTGCGTCTTGGGAGGCGACATGTGGGCGCAACTCACCTGCACTGTTTGCATCTTTGAACAGAAACTCAACCGAGCCTTGATCAACTGAACGCAAAAAATCGATTAGATATTGGGCGTTAAATCCGATTTCAAATTCGTCGCCGTTATAGTCCACCGGAATGCTTTCTTCGCTCTCTCC
>Ga0207085_1014_pt1 | contig 28659 bp, 22 predicted proteins | sample Alteio_BWMinHeat_53_FD_153542 | JGI IMG/M metagenome (GOLD analysis project Ga0207085, IMG submission 153542) | Enriched cells from forest soil in Barre Woods Harvard Forest LTER site, Petersham, Massachusetts, United States -... | ecosystem: Environmental > Terrestrial > Soil > Temperate forest >...
TCGGGGCTTTTTTGTTTTTGGGGCGACACGCCCGGGTTCGCCCTCCCATTTCGTAGCGCCGGCTTCCAGCCGGCTCCTCTTTTCCCTTGTAGGGACGCAGCACTGCTGCGCCCCAGCTTGGCTAAGGCAGTCACTCAACATGGACAAGCAAGAATGCCTGTCCCACCGGATCATTCAGCACCCTCTCAAACTCCATTCCCGAAAAGGACACAAAACCATGAAAGAGAAAAAAATCGATGCGGTAGAGGTGTGGAAAGAACTGGAGGTCCTGGCGCCGCGGCTGGGGCTGTCGGTGATCGACCGCGCGGTGTATTTGCATCTGTTGCGGCTCACGCACGTGGAAGGAAAGCGACGGCTGCGTTTTTCGATTCTCGGGATTGCCCCGCACGTCGGCCTTTCGGGCGCACCAGTGCGAGAGGCGGTGCGGCGGCTGATGGATAAAGGGGCTTTGCGATTGATCGAACGAAGCAACATCGGCCACCTGGTGGAGGTGCGATTGCCGAGGGAGGTTCGCGCGCCGCGCGCCCGCCGGACCGCGGATGGCGGCGCCAAGCTGCGGCCTGGGACCAACCTGGACGACGTAGATTTCCTGCGAACGCGCGCGCTGCGCCAATCCATCCACGAGCGCGAGGGTGGGCTGTGCTTTTATTGCCTGCGGCGGACGCCTGCGCGGTCGCACTGCCTGGATCACGTGGTGCCGGCGGTGGAGGGCGGGCGCAATTCGTACCGCAACCTGGTTTCCTGCTGCATGGAGTGCAACGGGCAAAAGAGGGCTCAGGCGGCGCCAGATTTTCTGCGGCGGCTCTACCGCGAGGGGCGGCTGTCGCAGGGGGACCTCAGCGCACGTCTCCGTGCCGTGGATGCGCTGGCGGCAGGGAAGCTGCGGCCACAGGTTTTGAGTGAGGATGATGGAGGAAGCGGGAGAGGCGAAAAAAGGTGTCCGTCGGCGCAGATTCTTCCCCCGCTGCGCAACGTCTTGAAAGCGTGAGAGGGATTCCTCGAGCAAAAACGGCGGCGAATCTTCACCGCTTGTCGAGATCCGTGTCCTTGATCGGCAAGTCCCAGTGCGCATCCAGAATCTCGAACCGGCGCTGCTCTTCCTTTTTGTAGGTTTCCTGATCCGGATAAAGCTGCTTGAGCAGGGCGGCGCTGTCAAAATTATCGTTGGCAATTGTGGCGTTCTTGAAAACGATGGTCACGCGGAAATCCCAGCGCCCATCTTCCGTGGTGTGATATCTCGGCGCGGCCATTGACACTTTCAGCATGCGCCCCAGCTCCATCTCTTTTTTCAACACCGGATAGTGGTTTTTCTTGAAGAGCGCCAGAAATTCTTCGGCGTGGCCCCACTTGGCTTTGTAGTAGTACTCGATCACGTACGGCTGCTCTTTTCCATCGGCGGCCATGCCGCCCTGGTGCGCACCCACCGCTTCGTGCCCTGCAACTAGCGCTGCTGCCAACACAAAGACAAACGTCATGGTCCATCGGATTGCCGCTGATTTCGTCTGCATCGTTGCCCTCCGTTTGCTCGATCTCAACGCGTGCCAAATCATACGCTGAAATCCTCTTCCGGTTGCCGGTCTTGACTAGTGAAAATCGGGCCCCGCGATTTGCGAATTTAACTATCATTGATCGCGGTGCTCACCCGTGCCAATTCCTTCCTTGCTCCTCCTCCTGCTATCCTTTTCTCTGAGGAGAAACAATGCAAACCGCATCCGTGAAGTGGATTGGCGAAGAAAAATTCGCGGCGATGAGCCCATCGGGGCATGCGACGGCCATCGATTCCGATCGCAATTCGAACACAGCTCCCGGGCCGATGGAACTAGTGCTGATCGCGCTGGGCGCATGCACCGCCACCGACGTCGTCAGCATCCTCGCAAAAAAGCGCCAGAAGTTGGAATCGCTGGAAGTGATCTGCTCCGGCGAGCGCGCCGCGAGACCTCCCACCGTCTGGACCAAGCTGGAAATCCTTTATCGCCTGCGCGGGCAACTCGATGATGCCGCGGTTAAGCACGTCATTCAGCTCAGCGAAGACAAGTATTGTTCGGTCGCGGCCATGCTGAAGAAGACGGCCAGCGTTACCTGGCGCTACGAAATTCTCCCGCCGTCTTCCTGATCCGCGTTACGTCCTGCCTGCGCCTTGTATCTGCACGGCGCTATCGCATAAAATTCAAGCTCTTTTGTTCCCGGACTGGTCTCCAAGGAGCCTCATGTCTCACCGCATCGCGGCAAAAATTACGGGTGTAGCCGGATACGTTCCGCCGAAGGTGATGACCAACGCGGACCTGGAGAGAATTGTAGCGACCAACGACGAATGGATCCGCACGCGCACCGGCATCCGGGAACGACACGTGGTGGACAAGGGCACGGCTAGCTCGCATCTGGCGACGGAAGCCGCAAAAGCCCTGCTGTCGCAAACCAAGACGGATCCCGCGGAAATCGATCTGATCGTTCTCGCCAGCGTTACCCCGGACATGTTTTTCCCTGCCACCGCCTGCTTGGTGCAAACCCGCATCGGCGCAAAGAAAGCGTGGGGCTTTGACCTGTCCGCAGCCTGCTCCGGCTTTGCCTACGCGCTGACCGTGGGCGCGCAATTCGTCGGTGCAGGGACGCACAAAAAAGTGCTGGTCATCGGCAGCGACACCATGACTTCCATCCTGGACTACAAGGATCGCGCGACGTGCGTGCTTTTTGGCGATGGCGCGGGCGCGGTGCTTTTGGAGGCCGCCGGCACTAACGAAGGAATCCTGGATTTCGAGCATGACGTCGATGGCGCTGGCGGAGAATTTCTTTACATGCCCGGAGGCGGCTCGCTGAACCCGTCGAGCGCGGAAACGGTCGCGAAGGGCATGCATTTTGTGCATCAGGAAGGTTCTCAAGTCTTCAAGTATGCGGTGCGCCGAATGGCCGAGATGGCCACACATCTCCTTGAAAAGAATGGATTTACGAAAGATGATCTCAAGCTCTTGGTGCCCCACCAGGCTAACCTGCGCATCATCCGAGCGACCCAGGAGCGACTAGGAATCGACGACTCCAAAGTGATGGTAAACATCGACAAGTTCGGAAACACCACCGCAGGAACCATCCCCCTGGGCTTGCGCGACGCCGTGGAGCAAGGACGCCTGCGTAAAGGCGATCTAGTGCTCATCGTGACCGTCGGCGCGGGCTACACCACCGGCGGCGTCCTGCTGCGTTGGGCGTATTAGAAGAGCGGATAGTTCCAAAAAAAGGGCAGGCCAGGATTTCCTGGCCTGCCCCAACTCAGAAAATAACTACGGTTTAGAAACTGTAGCGGAGAAGAATACGAATCTGTCTTCCGCCGTGGATGGTGCCCGCCTCATTGAGGAAGTTACCACCGATTAGGTTCAAGCTAGGAATCCCCAAATTCGGGTGGTTGAAAGCGTTCAAGAATTCACCGCGGGCGATTAGCTGATGTCCCTCAAAGTGATGTCCAGGTATCTTAAACGACCGCTGCACGTTGAGGTTATAGGTCTGGAATCCCGGCGAGATGAACGTGTTCCGTCCGACGTTCCCCAAGCCGCTAGCTGGGATCAGGAAGTGTAGGCTTGATATGGGAGTCGCCACGCAGGTGGAGGCGCCGTTCAAGCAATCCTGAATGTTGGGGCCAAAGAATGTGCCCGGAGTATTGGTTAGGCCCAATTGCGTGCCATCAATACCAATAGCCGTCAAAGGAGCCTTCGGATTACCAAGGACGGGACGGTCGTTACCGCCGTGACCGTCTCCGTTAACGTCGAATCCGACATTGAAAGTCTCGGGAGCCCCGGTACTCCATGTGAAAATGCCCGATGTTTCCCAACCGCGAGTGACTTCCCGCAAGACGGAACCAAAAACATTGCTGGAATTGTGCACGTAGGGCAAATCCCAAACATAAGTCAGCACCATGCGATGGCGACGGTCGAACGCTGAGAGCCCGCGGTCCCCGCCTTCATTGAGAGTATTTTGCGAAAAGGAGCTCAATCCGCTGGTAATGAAGATTTCGGAGGTGTCGTCGATGAACTTCGAGTACGTATAGGCGCCTCGAAGCAGCAGGCCATGTGAGAATTTACGGTCCAGTGTCAATTGTCCGGCGTGATAGATCGAATCGCCGCCGTTGGTCCGCACGGTAACGGGCCCGATGTTCGGATCCAAGCGGATAAGATTGTTATTCGCATCAAATTGATTTGTCCCCGGATTAAAGTCCTGATTAACAAACAGCCGCTCGCCGCGCGTACCTACATAAGCAGCCGTTAAGATAATATTGCCGGGGAGCTCGCGCTGAATGTCAACGTTCCACTGCTGCGTGAGCGGATTGCGCAGGTTGCTCGCAATCGTGGTTACCGCTCCGAACGGACTCGGCGCCGAAGAAAAGTTGGCAAAGACCGTCGACGCATTCTTAATACCTCGTCCGCCTCCCGCATTCGCAAACGCATCAACGGCGTTCGGTGAGGCGGTAGCCGTATTGTCGAGAATGTTCGTAAAGAACAGGTCGTAGAAGATGCCGTAGCCCACGCGGAACACGGTCTTATCCTGGCCGAGGAGACGCTGCCAGAAGTGTGGTGTATATGCCAAACCAAACCGCGGCGCAAAGTTCTTCTTATTTGCAAGCTGCGGGCTCTGGAATATGCCAGGGAAATTGCTACTCCCACCCAAGCCGAAGCCTAGTCGGGTATCTAGGGCAGGGAATGGCAAGGAGTTTTCCGGCGTGTTCTGATATTCGTAGCGCAAGCCGAGGTTCAACGTCACATTTGGCCGCACGTGCCAAGCATCCTGAACATATGGTGCATACGTTGCCAGGAACGGCAAAGTCGTGGGGTTTCCGAAAACATGGTCGATGGAGCCCCCCGAACCAGTGAAATTGTCAATGAAATTGGCCAAACCTGTAAATCCGCCACCCGGTCGGATCGTAAACAGTCCTCGGTTATCGATCGGGCTCACATCCCGGACTGTAAGCAAGGCTACGTCGCCGCCAGCCTTAATAGTGTGCCGCCCCAGCGTATAACTCAGAGCATCTTGGAACTGGTACGTGTTGTGGCCGCGACCCTGCGGAAGCCCGGTTAGAAACCCGAACGAAGGACTTTGCCCTGTCGGCCCCAGCAGGTCTGTGATACTCACTGCTGGTGCATTAAAGATGGGGTTCGCCAGCGTTTGTGCCGTAGGAGCAAATAGGAGGTTGAATTGACCATAGGACCAGCGCAGTTCGTTCACTGCGCGCGAGGACAACGTGTGCGTCCAGGAAAAACCGAAGTTGAAGGAAGTAGCTGCGATCTCGGAATCCAGACCCGGCAACGCACTCGGCTGGTTAAAAAAATCGGGTGCAAGTGTATTGTCGTCGCGGAAGTAGCGAGCAGTCAGTGTGTCAGAAGGTGAGGCAAGATAGTCCAGCTTGACACTCCACTGCCGGTCGTTCGCCGCCACCGATCCTTGCGCTCGCTGCACGTCCGCCACTTGAACCGCTGGGCGCGGATTGCCGTTGGCATCCGGACCGAGAGCGATGGTGGTTACGCCGGTGGTTCCCCCGCGGAGTCCTCCAAGAGCCGCAATCAGGAAGTCCACACGCGGATTCGGGCCAAGCGATTGCAGCGTCGCGATGCCCGCAGCTGTTGGAAGAAGCAAGGTATTCGTCGCCGCGGCGGCGCTGGAGCGTTCCCGGTCCCACTGCGAAGTACCAAATACGAATAGCTTGTCCTTCTTAATGGGCCCACCGACTGCAAATCCGAAAATGTTTTCATTGTCGAAAGGATTCTTAGTAATGCCGGCGAACCCGCTTTCCGCAGGCACAGCAGCCAGAGCCGAATTTCGATTGGTCTCATACGCAGACCCGTGAAAAGTATTCGTTCCGCTCTTGAAGATTACGTTGGTTACCGATCCGCCCCCCCGGCCAAATTCCGCGCTATAGGAGTTGGTAAGTACTGTCACTTCTCGAATGGCTTCCTCATTCGTTTGCAGGAATGCCTGCCCTTGGATGCTGTTGTCGTTATTATCTTGACCATCTTGCAAGAAGTTATTCGCGCGTGGGCGCGTCCCGTTCACGGAAAAGCCGACGCCATTTGTCAGGCTGTCACGGGTAGCTACCTCCTGGACACCGGGAACCGTCAATACCAGCTCGATCGGGTTAAGACCGGCGATGGGAAGCTCCCTCAGCTCTGCCTCCCCCAAATTGTTACTGAGTTCGCCAGATTGTGTTTGCAATTCCGCTCCTGTGGAAGCCTCCACGGATACGGTTTGATTTACGGGACCCAGGGTCATCGAGGCGTTTACTGTCGAGCTTAGAGATGCCCTTACTTCGACTCCGTCTTCAACGAATTCCTGCATGCCGGAGGCTTGAATTGTAACTTTGTACTTTCCTGGCAGTAAGGAATCGACGCGATACGCGCCCGAACCATCTGTCTTCGTAGTCCGCTTGAAGCTGCCTAGGTCAGTATTCGTGACGTCTACTGTCGCCCCCACGATTGCGGCACCACTGGGATCCGTGATTGTTCCCACGATGGCCCCGTTACTCGATTGCGCGGCCGCGCTGCCCGCAAAAATCAGCGAGGCCCCGATGATCAGGGCAAACAGGCAAGTCAACAAAATGCGAAGCTTCATTAAATTTCCCCCTTTAATATCCATCCGTCGGAGCCGGTTCTTGCCGCAAAGAAGGCTGAGTACCATGGGCGTGCTGGAGTAAATCTACAGAGGCCATGCAGCGTCCGACGCATGGGAGATTGCACGAAATCTTCCAACCGCGCGGGTAAGTGATAATTCAGCTTGGCTGGCTATAAACGCCTAATTATGTATGACTTATCGAGCTAACCAATTTGCGGCAAGTTATAAATTCAACTAAATTTCGCATAGATATGTAGAGTTTAGCTTGTGAGATACGGAAACAAGAATCGTGAATCTTTATTCTTGGCTGTCGGAGCTAACCTTGCTGGGATTGAGGCGGAGTTTCCTGCTGGATAAAGCGTTCAAGAATCCCGCGCTTCGGAGCCTAAGGGCGGCCTGGACGGTCGCCAGGAGGATTCTTACGCAGCTTCAAAAATGATTGGATTGCCGAATCAGCAGGAGCGCAGCGAAGCCGCCAGCTGCAGATTGGCCTGGAGGCGGCGATCCACTTGAACAGCGGCGTAGCGCGCGCAGATGACACGCTCGCGAATACTCCAGGCCGCAACTGCTGGAATGCGGTTTCCGACGAGAGCGTCGAGGCCTTCCACCACCCGGTAGTATAGGCGCACGAGACCAAGCCCGCTGCTGTTGGGATAGAGGTCCGGAGTCAAATCGTGGAGGCCGGCAAGCGTCTCGAAATGCTGCTGGGTCACGCGGCCGTTTTCGACGCGCGCAGCGCTCAGCACCCGGTCGGAGACCGGCTGGGCTGCTACTCCTGACAGAACCGCGCGCCAGTAGTACAGGCCGAACTGGGCCAGAGCAACGATGGAGATCGCGAAGAGCATAGCGGCGAACATCCCTCAGCCTCTAAAGGGATTCTGCCAGCGCGAAAAATACCCACCAATAGCTCGGAAGTACCAACGAACTAGAACCAATGGGTCTAAGCTATTGAAAACACAGGCCCTGTTGGCATGAGAAACGATAGACGGCAAGGACTTGTAACGCCTGGCGGCCTCGCCTATCCTCGCATCGCTCAGCATCTTGTCAAGGAGTGAGGCATGCGAACATCGATTCGAGCCAGCTTGGTGGCGGCAGGAATTGCACTGCTATTCGGCCTTTGGGCGCAAAGGCAACTGCTTGGAAAACCCGGGGAGGAGCGTGCAGCCGACCGAAAGGCAATCACCGCAGTACTCAACGCGCAACAAGCGGCGTGGAACCGCGGCGATGTGGACACTTTCCTGGTGGGCTACTGGCATTCGAACGATTTGACTTTTTCCGGAAGCAGCGGCGTGTCGCGCGGCTGGGATAGTGTGCTGGCTCGCTACAAGAAAAACTACCCGGACCGCGCGGCAATGGGAGCGCTTGATTTTTCTAATTTAGAATTCCGGTTTTTGGGGCCGGATGCGGCGCTGGTTCTGGGGCGCTGGCACTTGAAGCGGGAAAACGAAGTCGGTGGAGTGTTTTCTTTGGTGTGGCAACGCTTCCCCGACGGATGGAAAATCATCCACGACCATACGAGCGCGGTGGTTCCCGCAAAGTAGAATTCACGATAATTTTAGCCGGCTTCAGAAAGTTGTGATCTTCGACCTTCGACTTAACAACGAATTAACGGCTACAAAATTTCCAGAATTTCCTCGTAGCGCTTGAAGGGCGGAATCAGGTATGCGCCGGCGAGTTCGGTTCGCGCCCAGGCAAGCATTTCGCGGGCAACTTCGAAGCCGCGGTCGCGCGCGGCCGCTCCGGCGGCTTCCAGGGATTTCAGCAGCGGTTGGGGGATGACGATGCCGGGAACTTCGTTGTTCAGGCGCAGCGCCTGCTTATAACTGGTCAACGGCCAGATCCCGATCAAAACGGGGATGGCGGGCTTGCCTCCGAGTTTTTTCAGAAAAACGTGCCAATGTTCAGGATCGAAAAGAGGCTGGGTCATGGCGTAGTGTGCGCCAGCTTCCATCTTGGCGTGAAAGCGTTCGATTTCGTTGTCGAGATCGTCGGCGACAGGATTGACGGCGACGCCGATGGAGAAATTCGTCGCGCCGCCAAGAGTTTTGCCTGCCCAGTCGGTGCCCTGATTCAAGCGGTTGAGGACTTTAACGAGGCCGACGGAATCGACCTCGTAGACGCCGCTGGTTTCCGGATAATCGCCGACCGAGGGCGGATCGCCGGTGATGGCGAGAATGTTGCGGACGCCGCCGACAGTCCATGCGCCGAGCAGCGCAGCCTGCAGGCCGATGATGTTTTGATCGCGCGTGGTGAGGTGCGGAACGGTTTCCACGCCGCGCGCTTCGAGAGCGCCGGCGACGACCAGCGCATCCATGCCCACGCGCGCCATCGCGCCGCTGTTGATGTCGATGGCATCGACTTTTTTCGAAGCCATGACTTTGTCGACCTGCTCGTAGATGCGATCGAGCGAGAGGCCTTTAGGCGGATCGATTTCCACGCAGACGGTGAACTCTTTTTTCTGAAGCTTCTTCCAGAATTTGCTTTCCGGATCGCGGTGCGCCACCGGAACCGGCTTGGCCATCACGGCAACAGAATGCCCGGCGGCGTGGGTGGTGACCGGCTTCAGTGATTTGACCGCCTCGGCCATGGCGCGAATGTGCGCCGGCGTGGTGCCGCAGCAGCCGCCGAGAATGCGCACGCCGAGCGCCGCCGCTTCCCGGGCGAAGAGCGCGAAATATTCCGGGGACGACTTTGGATAAACGATGCGGTCGCCTTCGCGTTTGGGAAATCCCGCGTTGGGCATGCCGCTGACGCGCACATCATCGACGGCGGCCAGCTCTTGCAGTATCGGCAGCAGCGCTTGCGGACCGAGCGTGCAATTTGCGCCGATAACCTGGACATTCTTGTTTTTCAGCTGCTCCGCGGCACCCGTGGGGCGGAGATCGCCATAGGTTGTGCCTTCTTCGGAATAGGTGAGCTGGGCGACGATGGGCAATCCGGAGAACGAGCGAATCGCATCGATGGCCAGTAGCAATTCCTCGATGTAGGAAAATGTTTCGAGGATGAAGACATCGACGCCGCGCTCTTCCAGCGCGAGGGCCTGCTCGTGAAAAATATCCTGAATTTCTTCCGGAGCGGGGTGGCGCGACTGCACGCCGAGTCCGAGCGGACCCATGGAACCGGCGATGAGCACTTCGCGCGCGGCGGATTCGCGAGCTTCGCGGGCGATCTTCACGCCGCGGCTATTGAGCCGCTGCACTTCGTCGGCAAGGCCGAGCGGCGCGAGCTTGAAGCGGTTCGCGCCGAAAGTATTGGTTTCGATGATGTGTGCGCCGGCTTCGATGTAAGCCTGGTGCACGCGAAAGACCGCTTCCGGCTCCGTGGCGTTCAGTTCATCGAAGCAGCGCTGCGCGCCCACGGCTTCGTGCAGCATAGAGCCCATCGCGCCATCAGCGATAAGGATGGACTCTTTCAGCCGGCTATTAAAATCGTGAATCTTCATGAATGCGAGGAAACTCCTTTAACAGATCCAAAATCCTCCGGGAACCACAAAGGCGGCAAGAATGCCAACTGCATCCAAGACAAAAGACCACAGGCTGCCATATGCCGCATATTCCAAGTCTCTTCCGCGCTGCACGAGCCCCCGGTCAAAAAAGAAATGAATCAGTAATGACCACTCCGCTAATCGAATAGGGATTAGCACGCCAAAAAAGACAAAGTCGGCCATCCAGTCGGGCCACCAGTGCTCAAAATGCATGGACAACAGCAGCCAGATGCCACCGAAAAGAGTCCCAGCTACAAGGCCAATTCCCGTGCGCGCCAGACCCACTTTAGCCGCGCTGGCGCTCGCCGACGGGAACGCTTTCTTCAAAGCAAGCGCGGCGATCGTGTAGCCAACAAGCTTTACGCCCGCGAATGCAACAAAACCCATGGGCCCGGGACCTGCAGGCATTCACCCTCCTGATTAGCGTTTTCCATGAGGCCGATCAACAAAAAGGAATCTGCCCGGGAGTAATGAGGGCCATTCCAATTCCGGGCACATCCAAAAGGCAGGACCACAGCGCGCCCAATGCGGAGTAGCCCCAGAACTTCGATTTGGGCAAGACGATCTGCTTGGTGAAGAGATGGATGACCAGCGCCCAAACGAGAACGCGCATTGCAAAAATAAATGTGACCGCGCTGATCGTAGCTGCTCCGTTAGCAGCCGGAAAAAGGAACGACAGTGCGAACGTCATTCCGATCGAGAGCGGAATTCCAATCAGCATGCCCAGGCCGGTCCGCGCGCCCGCAATCTTTATGGCGCTTGCGGTGACGGCCGGCTGAAATTTCCTCAGAGCCATGCCGGCGAGGCAGTACCCGCCGAACTTCACACCGGCGAAGGCAATCAACCCCGGAATTCCTGGAATCGATCCTGGCATAGTTCTCCTAGCGTTTTTGTTCCATGAGGCTGGCGACGGTGCTCATGAGATCGTATTTGGTGAGGATCTCGAAGCGGGTGTCGCCCATTTCGACAAAGACAGCCGGGTTCTCGTGGCTAAGAATGTGTGTGACGCGCTCGACGGGCGCGGTGCGCGGAACCTGCGGCAGCGGCTTGCTCATAACTTCGCGGACCACCAGCTTGCGAAGATCCTTGCCTTGCAAGGCGAGATTCAAGATTTGATCTTCGTAGATGGTGCCGATCGGAAGATTTTCCTCGAAGACGGGAATTTGTGAAATGTCTTGCTCCTGCATGGTTTTCAGGGCGTGGAAAACCGTCTGATAGGGACGCGCGATAACCAAGTCACGCACTTTCCCGAGAGCGTGCTTGGCGTGCACGACTTCGCCGGCGGTGATGGCCGTGGCGGCATCGACGTAGCCGCGCTCGCGCATCCATTCTTCGTTGTAAACCTTGCTGAGGTAGCGCATGCCGGTGTCCGGAAGCAGCGCAACGACAAAATCGTTTGGCCCCAAATCCTTGGCGATGCGCAGCGTGCTGGAAATGCAACCGCCTCCGGAACCGCCAGTGAAGAGGCCTTCCATTTTCGCAAGGCGGCGGGCAATGACGAAACATTCCTCGTCATTGACTTGAAGAATGTCATCGAGGATTTTCAGGTTCATGGTGGTGGGAAAGAAATCCTCACCGATGCCTTCAACAACGTACGTTTTGGCCTTGACGGTTTCTCCGGACTTGAAAAAATCGTAGTAAAGCGAACCGATGGGATCGACACCGATAATTTTTACCGCGGGATTTTTTTCTTTCAGAAATTTCCCGACGCCGCTGATGGTGCCGCCCGTGCCCACGCCGCAAACGAAGTGCGTGATTTTGCCTTCGCTGTCTTCCCAGATTTCCGGGCCCGTGGTCTGGTAGTGCGCTTCGGGATTCATGGGATTGGCGTACTGATTGGGGTAATAAGAATTGGGAATTTCGCGGGCAAGTTTTTTGGCGACAGAATAGTAGCTGCGCGGATCCTCCGGCTCGACGGCGGTAGGGCAAACGATGACTTCAGCGCCGATGGCTTTGAGGAGGTCCACTTTTTCCTTGGATTGCTTATCCGTGGTGGTGAAAACGCATTTGTAGCCGCGCACGGCAGCGACCAGCGCCAGCCCCATGCCGGTATTTCCGGAAGTGCCTTCGATGATGGTGCCGCCTGGCTTGAGCAGGCCTTTTTTTTCAGCTTCATCAATCATGGTGATGCCGATGCGGTCTTTGACGGAACCGCCGGGATTGGTGAATTCCGCTTTGACGTAAATTTGCGGCTTTAGCCCCTGATTGATGCGGTTCAGGCGAATGAGTGGCGTGTGTCCGATCGCTTCCAGAATGTTGTTGCACTTCATCCGTTTGCTCGATTTCTCCGGCGAATTCGCATCAGTTTAGCATCTTCGCAACGCGTTCCGAAACTTTGCCGCGTCCTCCATTTTGGCACGTCCAAACCGAAAGAGAGTGCATTATGCTTTGTGTAATTTCGAAGAAGGAGGGCGCAACATGACGCGGCAGAACATTTCGAGCGGGGCACCGTGGGAGCCGATTGTGGGATACTCGCGCGCGGTGCGGATGGGGAACGCGATTTCGGTTTCGGGAACGACGGCGACGGGGCCGGACGGTAAGATCATCGGGGTAGGCGATGCGTATGCACAGGCGGTGCAGACGATCAAGAATATCGAGGCGGCGCTAACTAAGGCCGGCGCAGGGCTGAAGGACGTGGTGCGTACGCGGATCTTTGTGACCAACATCACGGAATGGGAAAAGATAGGGCGCGCGCACGCAGAGTTTTTCGGAGCGATCCGCCCGGCAACGAGCATGGTGGAAGTAAGCAAGCTGATCTCGCCGGAGATGCTGGTGGAAATCGAGGCGGAGGCCGTCGTCAGCGACTCGTGAACGGCGAGACCACGAGCAATCAATCGTTTCTAAACACACTTACGAAGATGCGGAAACTTAAATGAGTTCGGCGCTATACGATTCGTTTATCGCGGATTATTACGACGAGTCGCCGGTGGTTCAGCGGCGGCTGCAGGACGTGGCGTTTTACCGCGACGCGGCGCGCGAATTTGGCGATCCCGCGCTGGAGTTGGGTTGCGGGACGGGGCGCGTGACCATGGCGCTGGCGGAAGCGGGCAATCGAGTGACCGGGCTGGATCTTTCGGAGCGCATGCTGGAGCGCGCGATACGCAAACGGGCGGCGCTGCGCGTGGAACCGCGCGAACGCGTTCACCTGATCCAGGGGGACATGACGAAATTCGATCTGGGAGAAAAATTCCGGCTGGTGATTATTCCGTTTCGCGCGTTTCATCACCTGCTGGAATTGAAACAGCAGATGGATTGCCTGGAGTGCGTGCGAAAACATTTGATGCCGGGCGGGCGGCTGGTTCTGGATGTGTTCCAGACGGATGCGGAACGCATGCACGACCCGGTGCACCACCGGGAGACGCTGGTTGCGGAGTACAAGACGCAGGACCGCCGCGAGGTGCGCATTACGGAGCGGGTGGTGGCGTTTCACCGCGCGAAACAGCGCAACGACGTGGAGATGATTTTTTCCGTTGCGCATCCGGGCGGACGCAAGGAACGACTAGTCTTTGCATGGACGCTGCGGTATTTCTTCCGCTATGAGATGGAGCACCTGCTGGCGCGCTGTGGATTTCGCGTGGTAGCGCTGTACGGCAACTTTGACCGGACGCCGCTGCGAGATGATTCGCCGGAGATGATTTTCATAGCCGAAAGCTAAGTGGAAGGGTCGGGCCCCTCCCCCCCGTTTTTTTGTAAGTGCGGATTCTAAAGGACTTAGCTCTCGTGTAAGTTCTTTAGAATGAACAGATCCATGGCATCGTGTAAGTGCGCATTCTAAAGGATTTAGGGGTTAACATAATTTCTCGAACAAATCCTTGAGGTCGCAACAGAAACTGAGCGACTGCGAGGATGGGCAGTGATCCGATGGCTGAAAAGCAAAGAGCGGCAGCCGGGCTGCCGCTCTTTGGGTCACAAGTTGGCCCGAGCAACTAATGCCACGCGGGCTAGGGCGAGTCCAGGAAAACTTTCGCTCTACCAGTGGGCGCGGATGCGGTAGCGGAGGACGGAGGTGCCGTTCTTGGCGACGGGGACGTTGAATTGGGCGGCGAAGGCTGCCGTCTTGGTGAATTTGTAGGTGGAAGAGAGCATCTCCCAGTCGCCGCCGATGGGTTCGTTGACCTGGACGGTGACGGGCGCGTCTTTGTGGTTGCGGATGGTAACTTCAAATTCCATTTCCCATGTGCGCTTCTCGACGAGTTTGTAGTCGGTCTGTTTGTGCTCAGCGACGACGTCGAAGGCGTTGCCGATGTGAATGTTGACGTTTTCATCCTTCGGTGTGTGATCGATGCGATCCTCGCCGGCGAAGAGGATGCCGCCCTTGGAATCTTTCTGATAGACACGCACGTTGCCGGCGGGGAGAGGAATGCCGAGGCCGGACTTTTCCTCATTCTTGAATTTGTAATAAACCATGACAGGATCTTTGAGCGGGGCTCCGGGCGTTTGTTGGTTGTGGTAGTAGTAGTTTTGGCCGTTTACGACGAAGACTTTTTCGACCGGTACGCCGCTGCCTTGAAGCAGGCTGATCTGCTTGGTCTCTTTGTCCTCCACGGAAGTGCGACGGCCGAGTGTGTAAAGGTGATATTCGGAGAAGTTTTCCTGCTGGAATTGAGGCGCAGCAGCCTTGGCCGCCATCTCGTAGGCTACATTCGCATCGCGCCGGAGACCGCCAGTTTGGACGCGGTTGAGCTCGCCGGCAACGAGTTGCAGGTGCGCGTTGTGAAAGGCCGTGCCGCTGTTGTTGACGACCGTAACCCATCCATCGAGGTCGGCGTTTTTCTCGTCGCGCACAACAGTCAAAACGTAGTCGGAATTCCAGGACAAGTTGCCGGCGAGATAGGAGGCCTCGATCTGCTGCTTTCTCGCGCCGGAGTTTTCAAGAGACATCAGAAGCGTCGGGCGGTCGTATAGATTTGCGGGGACTTCGGGGAAACGGTAGCTCTCGGCATACATTCCAGTGACGATGTCGTTGCCGATCTTCCAGACGGGGCCGTTGTTGTCGGAGAGGAGGGTGGCCTTGATCTCTTCGCGCTTGGTGCTGCCGTTTTCCTGATAGGCGCGCACCAGGGTAACTTCCTTTCCGACGTATTTGTGAAGGAGCTTGGCAGGTTCGAGGAGATCGTATTCGTAGTTCTGCTCGATGACGCCGAGCTTGTCGGGATCGGTGAGCGAGCGGAAATGAACGGTCGCGGGATTGACGGTGGCGGCGATGTCCATGAATTTGAGGCGAAAAGTTCCGCCGGGTAGCGCGAGCTGGCGAACGTCGCGGATCAACGCGATATTGGAGTTATAGACGGTCACGTTGAGATCGGTCTGATCGTTCAGGCTGGTGGATTGGTCGCCGCCCGCGCGGGCCGCGTCTTTTTCCTGCGCGGCGTAGACTTTGCTGCCGCGTGCGCCGGAAAACAGGAGCGCCGCGCCGCTGGCAAAGACCGTGGCGGTCGCCAGCGTCCAAATCCATCGTGAAACCTGGTTCCTGCGTGGGACTCTCATTCTTTTCACCTCGACTGTAAGTTTGCCTTCCAGGTTAGAACGGAGCGGGCGGAATTTCTTGCATGCGGCGGGTTGGTTAGCGTGGTGCGGATTAGTTCATGGGCCGAGGCGTTCCCAGGTCAGGCCGCCGTCGCTGGTGAAAAAACGCTTCGTGTTTTGGACATTCCAGATGGTGGCATGGAGGTCGTCGGTGGCTTGGATTCCGCCGAGATCGTCCTTGAGCGGCGAAGAGATCAATTTCCAGTGCGCGCCGCCGTCGGTGGTCAAAAGGAGGGCGCCAACGCGGCCCACGATCCAGCAGACTTTTTCGGACGGCGCGGAGCCGGTGAGGAGATCCACGATTACGCCGCTACGCTGACGCGACCAGGAGTGCCCGCCATCCGAAGAGAATTCAATCAGGCCGGCGTTCCCCGCGTGCCAGGCGGAAGTGGCGCCGGGAGCGTAAATGCGGGTCGGATCGGAGATTACCATCACCATTTCCGAGGCGGCTCCCACGGAAAGATCTGCCACGCCACCCGATGCACCAGCGGAAGGTTGAGGAGCAGCAGGCGCAGGCGCAGCCTTCATCTTCTTCCCAGCTGATACTTGGTTTAGAGGTGCAGGCCCAGCGACCTTGGCCATGTTGGCGTTGGCTTGATTCTGCAGCTGAGCATTCGCCGCATCGGATTGCGCCCGTGCTTGCACTTCTTCTCTTTGGCGCAATGCGCCATCCACAGTCTTGGTGTCGAGGTCGGCACGCTTTTCACCAAAGAGATCCGCTGCAGCGTCGCGCTCGGTATCTTTCTGAAGCTTGCCTTCCTCTTTCGAAGGAAGCTTCGGAACGACCTTCGTCGAATAAGCGTAGGGTTGAATCTGCTTTAAAGCTTCTTGAGGAGCGATGCGACGGGAGGAGGCGGTCTTGTCGAAAGCTTCCGGCGCCTTTGGTGAGGTGAGCTGCGGACGTGATTCAAGGGCCGCAGACCCGGCTGCAGCGGGGGGGAGCGAGGCGGGTGGCTCCTGGTTTTTTGCGATTTTGATTTCGTCGGCGGCTGGCAAAGCGGGCGGCTTTTCATGCAGGGAAATCCAGACGAGCAAGCCGGCGGCGATGGCACCGGCGGGAACGAGCCAGCGCCATCGTGTACCGGCGACGAGGCGGAGCGAGCGAACGCGACCCGGCGAAGCAGCGGCTGCGGGCTGGACAGGGGTTGCAGCAACAGGCTGGCTTTTCGTCCTTGAGAAAGCTTCGACTTCCTGGGCGGAGGGCAGAGGGATGGCGTCGGTAGCCTCGAGATGAGCGAGGATTTCCTGACAGAGGGCGCAGCCAACGATATGTTTTTTCCAGGAATTCATTTCCGAGGGAAGCAGCGAGCGTTCGTGATAGGCGGCAAGCGTTTCCGCGTCGGGACAAGAATCGCGGTGCGAGCGAGCGCCGGCGGCACTGTTCGCGGCACCGGCGGAGGGCGTTGCGGAACGCAAATAGCGCGCAATCGCTTTGTCAAAATTTCGATCGCGTTGGTCAGACGCCATGAGCTTCTCCCTCCTTAGAACGATGCTCGACCGCATTCTTGCAAAGCGCGATCATACGGGACGCTTTCCAGCTGCCGGGCCTTGCGGCTTGGGGCGAGGCAGGAGTTTTTCCAGGTCAATGGGAGTATCCGCGGCGCTGTATTCGAAGCAAAGTGCGATTTCCGCTTCGCTGAGGCCGGGCTCTGCCGCGGAGCCATTGGCGGCTACAAATCCGCGCCGAAGGATGTTTTCCACTTCTTTTCGCAGATCTTGCCGCGCGCGTTCCAGATGACGAGAAACACTGGACTCATGTTCACCGAGGAGCTTGCCAATTTCGGCGAGGGTTTTCTCTTCCGCGTAGTAGAGGCGGAGTCTTTCTTTCTCCTGGAGCTCAAGTTGTTCGAGCGCGGCACCGAGCGCGCGCATGAATAAGGTGACGTAACGCTGGCGATGTGGATCGGGAAGAGCGAGCTGCGGGCCCGTCGGAATCTTCTGACGGGCTTCCTCTCCATCCTCTTCACCCAGCTCTTCGAAGCGGCGACCGGCGCGGATGGAATCAATGTGGCGCTGGGCGAGGACGGCGCGGAGCCAGGTCTTCAGCGAGCTGCGGCCGTGAAAGTAACGAAAGAGGGAGCGCTCCGAACTTTTGCCACTGGCGAGACCGTACAATTCCGCGAAAAGAGAATCGGCGAGCTCACCGGCTTCGGCGGATGAGGAATCACGGCGGATGATGGCGGCCGCGGCGGTGTGGAGATAACTGCGGAAGGCGGCATAGAAATGTTCCCAAGCCGCCTCGCAACCGTCCGCGCAAGCGGTGGCCAGGGCCAGGTCTTCGAGATGCAGGGCGGCGAGGAATTCTTCGAGTTGTTTGGAGGTTACGTCTCCCGCGGCTAGGCGCTTTTTTGCGCTGCGTTCGAGAACGGCCACAAAGCGTTCGCGGGCAAGCCCCCAGCGGCCGGCCCGCGACTGGGCGTAAAGCCACTCGGCCAGGGAAGCACGGCCGTGGAGTGGCCGCGCGGGATCCACCAAAGGACCGTCGCCGGTGTTTGCTGGGGCGTCTTCTGCCATTTCTGAGCTTTGCGACCCCAGATGGCCGGGCGAGCCGACCAACGCCAGGGGCTTACGCTGCATCCTAGAGCATAAGCCCAGCAGACGAAAAGGGTGGAACAAAACTCAAACCCCCCAGGCCCGGTTTGCGGTATCCTATACGGGTGTTGCGCGCCCAGACTCGCAACCGGAACCGCCTGTCCGGGTTAGAACAGGGTGCGCAGGGTGCTCTCGCGGGACCATTAGCGAATTCGCGACGCTAGTACCAAAGTCCTATTCGGACTCCCTCAGCCTCGTCAGTACTCTGGTACTGCTAGAGCGCATTTCCTATTCTGCCAGCGAACTTGGGAACGCTAGGAATTCCTAGCCCACCCATCTTCAAAACGCAGAGTTTTCCCGAGGCGGCACGCGGATGACAACCATGCTTGCAGATCCACCACGTAAGACGACGATGGGCGTTGGTTTTGAGGCCAACCGCAGCCGCACACCCAATCCCCAGGCCTGGAAGCAGGCCATTGGCACGAAGCAAATTCCTGCGCGCCTTGCCTTGCTCCCCGACGCGAAACCACGATGGGATCGCATCGGCATCAGTGCTGGAAGCCAAATCGCCATTTTTGTATTTTTGATGTTGATCCCGCTACTGTTTCCGCAGCAGATGAAGACGGCGTTGAATCTGCGGCCGACGGAGCTGATGACGCCAGTCACGATGGTGCCGGTCGCGCCGGAACCACCGCCGCCGCCGAAAATCAAGCCCAAAGTCACGCCGCCGACGCCAAAACCGGAAGTTCCCGAACCGGTGAAATTGAATCCCAAACAGCCGCACGTGTTTTTGACGGCGAAGGTTGAGCCACCCAAGGTGCGCACTGTGGATGCGAAGCCGGTGGAACTCAATCCAGTGTTCGATCAAGTCAAGGTCGAGATTCCGACGAATCAACCGAAGCGCCCGAAAGATGATGTGAAGGTCGGGAATCTCGGGTCGGGCAGCGCCGCACCGGCCACGGTGGTTGCGCCGGTGAACAAGGTACAGACCGGCGGATTCGGCGATCCCAACGGCATCCCGGGTAAGGGCGACCCGAACAAAGCAACCAATGTGAATCGACTCGGGTCACCGGCATTGCCGGGCGGGCCGGGTTATGGAAACGGGACGGGCGGCGACAAAGGAATTCGCGGAACCGTCGCGAGCACGGGCTTTGGCAACGGAACGGCGAATCCTCCGCCACCACCGAAGCGCGGGACGCTGCAGTCCACGGGGTTCGCGGACCAGACAGTGGCCACAGATGCGCCGAAGAAAAAAGCGGCGTCCACCGAAGGCACCCCGACAACGGTAGAGATCCTGGAAAAACCACGGCCGGAGTACACCGCAGAAGGCCGCAGTTTGAAGATCGAAGGCGACGTCGTTCTGGAAATCGTGTTTCAGGCTAATGGCAGCATCCAGGTAAACCGCGTGGTCAGCGGTTTGGGTCATGGTCTCGATGAAGCAGCAACTCGTGCGGCACAAAATATCAAGTTTAAACCGGCAAAGCGTGACGGCCAGGCAGTTGATTTTCCGGCCCGCGTGCGGATTGAATTCCGCCTGGCCTACTGAAGGGGAGAGAGACAATGCGTAAGCTCGGAACAACCAGCCTCGTTCTGATCCTAAGCGGACTGGGATCCATTGCCGCCGCAGCGGCGCCCAAGCCGGCGGATCAGCCGCGAACCATGGAAGATGTGATCGATCGCGTCATCACCAACGAGAACCGTGCAACCCAGCAGATCAAGCAGTACTCGCCGCTGGTGGAGACGTACATCCAGAATCTAAAGCCCGACAAGGAATTGGGCTACGTCCCCGCCGGCGACAAATACTTCCTGGGCCGGGCCGATTTCACCAAGGGTGTTGCCCTGGTTTCGCTCACGGACAGTAATACGAAAGGGAAAAAGATCTTCGGCTCAATCGGCAACTTTTTCTCGTTCGCGATGCAGTACATACCGGACGGCTTCCTGCAGATGATTTTTATCGACACCAATGGCTTTGACAAACAGCACTATAAATTTGATTACGTGCGCCGCGAATTCCTGGGCGAAGTGCGCTGCCTGGTGTTTGACGTGACGCCGCAGGAGAAGAGCGGCAAGGGCCGTTTCCTCGGGCGCATCTGGGTCGAGGATCAGGATTTCAATATTGTGCGCTTTAACGGCGCTTACAGCGGCAACGGACATGCCAGCTGGTGGTTCCATTTCGACAGCTGGCGCGCGAACGTGCAGCCGGGCGTATGGATGCCGGCCTTCGTCTACAGCGAAGAAAAGGACATGCACTACAACCTGACGAAGAAGCTGGACTTCAAGGCGCAGACGCGGCTGTGGGGCTACAACCTGGGCCACGCCAGCCAGGAGCAGGAATTGAGCAAGATCCTAGTGGAATCGGCGGTGACGGACGATACGAAGACCGCCAACGACCTGTCTCCCGTGCAGGCACAGCGCACGTGGGATCACCAGGCGGAAGATAACGTCATCGACCGGCTGGAGCGTATCGGGCTGATCGCGCCGAAGGGTGAAGTCGACAAAATTCTCGAGACGGTAGTGAACAACCTTGAGGTTACCAACAACATTGACGTGGAGCCGGAAGTGCGCTGCCGCGTCATGATGACGTCCACGCTTGAGTCGTATACCGTTGGACACACCATCGTGCTCAGCCGTGGATTGATCGACGTTCTTCCCGACGAAGCCAGCCTGGCCACGATGATTGCGCACGAATTGAGCCACGTGGTGCTGGGGCACCGCCTGGATTCCAGCTACGCGTTCTTCGACCAATTGCTGATCGACGACAAGGAAACTTTCCGGCATTTCGGGTTTGCGCGCACTCCCGACGAAGAGAAAGCGGCCAACGCGAAAGCGCTCCAGCTTCTGAACAATTCTCCGTATAAGAACCTGCTGGGCAACGCCGGGCTCTTCCTGACGGCGCTGACGACCCGCGAAAAAGAGATTCCCAACTTGATCAGCCCGCACCTAGGTGACCGCGTGCCGGGCATCGGTGAGCTCCGCTCTTCCATGCCTACCGATCAGAAGCAGAATCCGCAGACGATTACGGCGCTGCCGATCGGTGGACGCGTGAAACTGGACCCGTGGAACGACAGGCTGGAGCTGATTAAGAGCAAACCGACAGGCGCGATTGCGGAACGCGAGAAGATGCCGTTTGAGGTTACTCCGTTCATGCCCTACCTGACGCGCTTCGGGGCGGATGCTTCGAAGCCAATCGCAGCCAGCGCCGCCAGACCGGCCGATCCAAAGACGGGCGGAGCAGCGCCGGGGAAGCCGTAAGCGATAAAAACAAAAACTGAAAATCTTCCGGCCCGGTGAGCGAGTTCTCACCGGGCCGCTTTCTTTAGCTTGCTGCCATTTCTGTTCGGATGCCGTTCTCAGCGGGAAGAGGAGAGCTCGTGGATTAGTTTGTAGTTGAATTCGACTCCATCATAAAAATCCTGAACGCCGACACGCTCGTCTTTGCCGTGCGCGCGGCTGTCGTTGCGTTCGAAAAACATGCAGGAGATTCCGTAGGTGGGGATGCCGGCGATGCGCGTGTACTTGCCGTCGGTGGCGCCGGTGGACATGGTGGCGACCAGGGGAACGCCGGGCCATGCGACGCTGAGAGTTTTTTCCATGGCTTGCGTTACTTCGGGGAGGAGCGGTGAGGGAGGCACCGCCACGACGGGGACGACTCTTCCGTCCGGCGCAAGCTGGGGAACAATGCTGACTTTTACTTTTGGATCGTTCGCTACGCCCTCGAGTGTGTGCAGAATTTCTTGCGGGTCTTCTCCGGGGAAGATGCGGCAATTGACATTGGCGCGCGCGGTTTGTGGGAGCGCATTTGGCGCGTGGCCGCCGGAGAGCATGGTGGCAACGCAGGTTGTGTGCAGTAGGGAATTGTAGTAAGGAGATTCGGAAAGGCGATGCACGGCGGCGTTGTCGGGAGGCTGCTTGCCGACGGCCTTCAAATCGGCGGACACCTGGCCCGTCGAGAGGGCCGCGTTGCGCGCAAAATAGCTGCGGGTAATCTCATTGATTTTCGCGGGGAAGGAAAAGGACTGGAGCCGCGCGAGTGCTCCGGCAAGGTGATAAATGGCGTTATCGGGGCTTGGGACGGAGCTATGCCCGCCGGGATTCAGTGATTCGAATTGAAAGTCGACGTAAACTTTTTCGCTGGCTTGAATGCCCGCGAGCAAGCGCTTGCCCTTTTCCTTTTCGAATTCGCCGCCATCGAGATTGATGCAGTATTCCGCGTTGATCCAGTTGCGGTGCTCCTTCAGGAGCCAGTCTACGCCATTGAAATTGCCGCCCTCTTCGTCCGCGGTCAAGGCGACGATGATGTCGCGGTCGGGGACGTAGCCTTCCTTTTTCATCCGGATAAAGTTGGTGACCAGGATGGCGTCGCCTTCCTTCATGTCTTCGGTGCCGCGGCCGTAGAAGTAGCCGTCTTTTTCGAGGAATTCGAACGGGTCGGTGGTCCAGTCAGCACGAAGCGCCTCCACGACGTCCAAATGTCCGATAATCAGGATGGGCTTGCGCTTTCCTGTGCCGCGAAAACGGGCGACGAGATTCTTCTTGCGGTCGTTAGGCCCGGCAACAATGACATCGTCGCCGGAGAAGCCAGCGTCGCGCAGACGCCTGGCCATGGCTTCGGCAGCAGTGGTCACGTTGCCCACGGAATCGGTGGTATTGATCTCGATGAGTTGCTTGAAGATCTCGCGCGCCAGTTGCATGGTTTGCTCCCGGCTCTGCGCTTTAAGGATGGGCGCGGCGATGGCGAGCAAGCACAGCGGCAGTACCCAGCGTTTCCCTCCTAGCATTAGTTCTCCTCGAATTGAAACTTCACGAATGGCGTTTCTGACTCTCCACTGGACCAGCCTGTTCGAATCTCAATGAGTGTGCCTTGGCAGGGTAACGGCCTTGCCAGCCGCCCGTCAAACCCATTGCGGGAGAGACTGCATTTTCTTGCTGCCGCGAGTTGCTTCATCGCGCGCGGCTTGCATAAACTGGCGAGTCCGGATTGCGGGGGAAAAGATGAGTTCATTCGGGAAGCGAGCCACCCAGATTGCCCTGGGCGTGGCGATCTTTGCGGCAGGAATCGCGGCGGGATCGTTGCATGCGCGCAGCGCCGCGGTACAGAACCGCTTTGGGCAGCCGAAGACGGTGCTGCACGTGGTGGTGTACAAATTCAGGGATAATGTCTCGAACTACGACCGTGAGAGGGCCATCAACGGCATCAAGGACATGGCGGGAAAGATTCCCGGCGTCAAGAATGTCTGGCTGAAGACCGCGCGCAACCAGATCAAGGATTTCAGTGGCGTTTATGCCATCGAGTTCACCAGCGCAGAAGCCGCAGCGGACTATTCGGAAAGTCCGGTGCATGAGGCATGGTCCAAGACGTGGCAGGAGCAGCGCGAGAACAGCTTATCTTTCCAGGTGACGAATCCGTAGGAGCTTGGCAGGCTAGGCTTCGCGTGTGATTCCGTACCTTCGGCGAATCAAGGCGTCGGCCATGCTATCCGTCAGGAGCCACATGGCCCACTTGGCGAAGGTTGCTAGCGAGGTTACGCCGTAGCGCGCCTTGGGGCGCGGTGCTTCGATGGCTTGCAGCATGATGCGGGCGCAATCTTCGGGAGTGGTTTTGGCCTGTGCGCGTGTGCTGCTCGCGCTTCCCAAATAGGACGCATAGATTTTGGCGTAAGGGCCGTTCTTGAATTTCTCCCGGTAGGGCTCCGCAATGCTCATGGCGGTGCTCTGAATGTTGGTGACGATGTAGCCGGGCTGGATGAGAATCGTATGGATGCCGAAGGGATAAAGTTCGTGGCGCAAGGCGTTGCTGAGGGCTTCGATGGCGTGTTTCGAGGCGCTATAGGCACCTTGCGTCGGAGGGGTCACGAAGCCGGAGACAGAGCTCATCATCAAGATGCGTCCTGCGCGGCGTTCGCGCATTTTGGGAAGGACGGCCTGGGTGACGCGGATTACGCCAAAAAAGTTGGTTTCGAATTGCCGCCGCCAGTCTTCCAGGCGCAGATCCTCGACGGCACCGACGTAGACCAGCCCAGCATTGTTGATCAGCACGTCGATCTGGCCGGCTTCTTGATAAACAGCGGAGACGGCCTTTTGGACGGAGGCGTCGTCGCACACATCCATTTCCAGAGTTTTGAGCGGGAGATTTTTTTGTTTCGCGAGCGCGTCGAGTTGCTCGCGCTTCTCCGCTGAGCGGCCTGCCGCGAAAACGCGATAGCGGTGCTCCGCAAGCAGCAGCGCCGCGGCCTTTCCCAGTCCATCGGTTGCCCCCGTAATTAAGACCGTCTGAGATCCGCGTTTGGCGCTCATTCCTTCCCCCTTTTTGCGAGGAACATCCTATCGTGAATCGCAGCAAGCCGTGTCGCGTGTCCGCGGAAGCGGCGTCCCGCTTTCGGCACAGGGCGGGGATGCGTTTCCACCCGGCGCTCACAAGATTGCTAGACTAGAGGAATCTCCTACGCTCTAATCGCACCGCCAGGTGAGCGTGCATGCCGGCTGACGAAAACCTCTCCATTTCCGAACCCGTAAGAAACTGGCGCCTCGGCTTCTGGAGCCTGATCGCCACGCAGTTTCAGGGGGCGTTTAACGACAACGGCCTGAAGTTTTTTGTCATCTTTCTGATCCTGGGGACCAATCCTTCTGATTCACAGAAGGATCTCCTGGTCTTTGTCATTGGGAATCTCTTTGCCCTCCCTTTTCTTTTGTTTTCGATGGCAGGTGGATATCTGGCGGATCGCTATAGCAAGCGGAGCGTGGCGATCGGCACGAAGATCTTCGAAATCTGCGCAATGATCTTCGCCATGTATGCCTTTACGCGGGGCAACCCGCGAATGGCCTTCGCCGTAATTTTCCTAGCCAGCACGCAGGCCGCCTTCTTCGGCCCCGCAAAATACGGCCTGCTGCCAGAGCTTCTGCCGGCCAAACTGCTTTCCTGGGGCAATGGCATCCTTGAACTTACGACATTCCTCGCCATTATCGCGGGCGCGGTGATCGGCCCGGTGCTAGCTCAGGCTTTTCACGGGCGCGAAGCGATCGCCGGCCTGATTTTCGGGGCATGCTCGCTGATTGGCCTAACGGCGAGTTTTTTCATCTCTCGAGTGCCTCCCGCCGATCCCTCCAGGAAGTTCCGGATCAATATCTTTGCCGACCTGAAAAAACAGGTGCAGCTCGTGCGGCCCGACCGCGTCTTGCACCTCGCGATTGTCGGGAATACTTACTTCTGGTTTCTGGGGGCGCTTCTCCAGTTCGTGATCGTGTTTTATGGCCGTGAGGTCTTGCACCTCGACGAGACGCACGGCGGCTATCTACAAGCGGCGCTGGCCATTGGCATCGGGGTAGGAAGCTATGCGGCCGGGTTGCTTTCGGCGGGAAAAATCGAGTACGGGCTTATTCCTCTTGGCGCCATCGCCATGTCCCTGTTTTCATTTGCGATCACCATCCACGGATTGAGCTTCCTTCAAGTGCTGCTCCTGCTGGGAGCGCTGGGTTTTGCGGGCGGATTTTTCGTCGTTCCGATCAACGCGCTAATTCAACACCGCCCGGAAGAGCAGCACAAGGGCAGCGTCATAGCGTTCGCTAATTTTCTGTCTTTCGTCGGGGTAATCGTCGCATCGGGCATATATTCCGGCGCTACGCATTATCTTCATACCGGCCTGGCTTCCTTCTTCTTCTGGACGGCGGTGATGTCCCTGGCCGCCACAGTTTATACGGTCTACCTGTTGCCCGATTCCATGCTGCGGCTGCTGCTCTGGGTTGCCACGCACACGCTGTATCGCCTAGACGTCCAAGGCCGAGAAAATGTTCCGGCGCGCGGGGGAGTGCTGTTGACGCCGAATCATGTTTCGATGGCGGACGCCGTGTTCCTTATTGGGTCGATCGATCGGCCGATTCGCTTCATCATGTTCAAAGGCTCGTACGAGCATCCGCTGGTAAAACCGTTCGCAAAAATCATGGGTGTGATTCCCATCGCGTCGGATCAGGGGCCACGGGAGATGATCCACTCGTTGAGGCAGGCAACTGACGCGCTGAAAAACGGCGAAGTCGTGTGCATTTTTCCCGAAGGGCAAATGACGCGCATCGGGCAAATGCTGCCCTTTCGGCGCGGCATGGAACGCATCATCAAGGGCGTGGATGTGCCGATTGTTCCGGTGAATCTCGACGGCGTATGGGGGTCGATTTTCAGTTTTGCGGGCGGGAAGTTTCTCTGGAAATTTCCGCGGCGCATCCCCTATCCGGTGCGCGTAACCTTTGGAAAGCCTATGCCGGCGACTTCCACGTCACAGGAAGTTCGCCGGGCGGTGCAGGACCTGGGCGCGGAAGCGTTTGCGCGCCGCAAGAAGCGCATGCACGCGCTGTGGCAATCGTTCATTTATACGGCGCGGCGGCATCCCTTCCGCTTCGCGATGGCGGATGGGCAGAGGCCCAAGCTCAACTATTTTTCGGCGCTGGTGGGGGCGCTGGTTCTGGCGCGGCGTTTGCGAAAGCACTGGAAGGGACAGGAAATGGTGGGAATCCTGCTGCCGCCGTCGGTGCCGGGAGCGCTGGTGAATTTCGCGACGATGCTGATGGGCAAAGTTCCCGTAAACCTGAATTACACGGTTTCGAACGAGGCGCTGGCTTCGTGCACGCAGCAGTGCAGCCTGAAAACGATTGTTACCGCGCGAGTCTTCCTGGAGAAGGTCAAGATTCAGCCTCCCGGTGAAATCCTCTTTATCGAAGACGTAGCCAAGGATCCAGGAATCGGCGAACGTCTGTTTGCGGGGTTGGTGGCAAGTCTATTCCCATCCAAGTTGGTCGCAAAATACGCGGGCTGCGAGCGGCCGGCGACACTTGACGACATCGCGACGATTATTTTTTCCAGCGGGTCGACCGGCGATCCCAAGGGCGTGATCCTGACGCATTACAACATCGCTTCGAACGTCGCGCAGCTCAGCCAGGTTTTCATGCTGCATGCCGACGATCGCATCATGGGCATTTTGCCGTTCTTCCATTCCTTTGGTTTTACGGGCACCCTTTGCCTTCCCGCCGCGACGGGTATCGGAGTGGTCTTCCATCCCAATCCACTCGATTCGCGCGTCATCGGAGCACTGGTGAACAAATATTCCGTGACCATGCTGCTGGCGACGCCCACTTTCCTGAATGCGTACACGCGCCGTTGCACCTCCGAAGAATTCGGCAGCCTGCGCTTCGTTATGGCCGGGGCGGAGAAATTGCCGGATCGCATTTCTCAAGAGTTCGAAGATCATTTTGGCATCCGGCCCCACGAAGGCTACGGCTGCACGGAATGCTCGCCCGCGGTCACAGTGAATACCATTGATTTTCGCGCGGCGTCCTTCCGCCAGGTGGGGGCGAAGCGCGGGAGCATCGGCCACCCCTTGCCCGGAATCACGGTAAAGATCGTGGACCCGGACACGGGGCAGCCCGTCGGAGTCGATGAACCGGGGCTGCTGCTGGTGCGCGGGCCCAACATCATGAAGGGTTATCTCAACAAGCCGGAGAAAACCGCCGAAGTTCTGCGCGACGGCTGGTACAACACCGGCGATATCGCACGGCTGGATGAAGATGGTTTTCTGCGCATCACCGATCGCTTAAGCCGCTTCAGCAAGATCGGCGGCGAGATGGTGCCGCACATCAAAGTGGAAGACTTGCTGCAGGAGCTGGCAGGTGTTTCCGAGCAGACTTTCGTCGTCACGTCGATTCCGGATGAGAAAAAAGGCGAACGCCTGATCGTGCTGCACACACTCGGAGAACAGCAACTGGAAGAATGCCTGGAAAAACTCGGGAAGAGCGACTTGCCCGCGCTCTGGCGTCCGCGGCCCGACCAGTTTCTGCGCGTCGAGAAGCTTCCTTACCTCGGAACTGGCAAGCTGGATTTGCGGAAGTCTCGCGAACTGGCGCTGGAGTTGGCCAAGCGTCCGCTCCACGAATAGACTTGAACCATTAAAGGTGCCTGATGGTATTGATGACGCAAACCGAAAGCCCGGGGCGTTCGCGCAGATGGTCGCTGCGGCTGGTGCTGACAGCGGCCGTCCTGGGCCTCTGGTTTTGGACGCAATCCCTGATTGGGGCGCGTACTCCTCCTGCGGCTGGGCTGGGAGACGCGCTGCACAACCTGACCTCGGGATTGAATTCCTATTTTTCGCAAAACCATGCGGCCGCTAACGCGCTTCTGATAGTCAGCTCCGCGTTCATCGATGCCTTGGGCCTCTTCCTCCTGGCACGCTGGCTGTTCGGCGGCAGTATCCGGCCCTTTCTCGGCCTGTTTTTGCTGATGGCGCTGCGCCAGTTGATGCAGGCCATCTGCTCGCTGCCCCCGCCTACAGGCATGATCTGGCATTACCCCGGGTTCCCGTCGCTGCTGGTGACCTATCACGTAGCCAATGACTTTTTCTTCTCCGGACATACCGCCATCGCGGTTTTTGGGGCCATTGAGCTATCCCGCCTGCGCAAGAACTGGCTAACCGTCGCGGCGGTGCTGCTGGCCGTCTTCGAGATTGCCACCGTCCTGATCTTGCGCGCGCATTACACCATGGATGTTTTCACCGGAATCG
>Ga0207085_1015_pt1 | contig 28362 bp, 24 predicted proteins | sample Alteio_BWMinHeat_53_FD_153542 | JGI IMG/M metagenome (GOLD analysis project Ga0207085, IMG submission 153542) | Enriched cells from forest soil in Barre Woods Harvard Forest LTER site, Petersham, Massachusetts, United States -... | ecosystem: Environmental > Terrestrial > Soil > Temperate forest >...
CCTGGTGGCAGCGACAAACGGAGCGGTTGCCGTTGCTTGGGGAACCCTGGCTCACCCGGCGGAGCCTGGCGTGCCGGACAATTGGTGGAGCAAGCCATGGGAAGTAAATCTGCTACTGTTTGATGCAAACAATGGCAAGTTGAAGGCGAAGAGCGGCCCGTGGAGCAGCGATTTCTCCTTTGAGCTGTACCCGACCGCGAAGGGAATTTTCTACTGTTCCTCCGTCACTTTCATGATGCGAAGCAGAATCCCGGGGAGACCCTCTATCTCCTTTCTTCCTCCGGTAAAGAATTAAAAAAACTGGACTTGCTGCCGTCCATCAGAGGTTCAAAGCCTAGCTGGAATGAGTTTCTAGTCTCCTCTAGTGGGGGCACGGTGCTGCTTGGACAGATCCTCGAAGACGGTGTGCATTACCGGCTGCTTGAATCGGACACGCTGGAGACAAAGCTCGAGTGGACGCGTGAAGCTGGTTCCGATTCTCCCGGGATTGTGGCGCTTTCCGACAAAGAGTTGCTTGGATTCCACAATGTCAAAAATCAGGAAAAACCGGGCCTGGCAGGCAGCGAGCGCGATGTTTACGTTCGATCGTTCGACGGCCCTTGGCGTCCTCTCCACGCAACTCTAGACGTGAGTAGCCATGGTGGGCTAGGGCAAGGCTTACATCCCACGCAACTCGCATTTCTTTCCGACTCCGTCATTGTAGGTGTAAATGCAAAAAGAAAAGAACTCGAAGGCTCCATCCTGGTGCTGCAATCCGACGGCACAGTTCTTTCTCCTCCAGTCATTCCAAAACTTCCGGATCGCACAAATCTTACTGGGCCGGTTGCTGTATCGACGGGAGGGCGCTACTTTGCGGTGGGATTTCAGCATCAGCCATGGATGTCGCATCTTCTGGTGGACGTGATGACCATGGACATCACATTTTGGAATGATGATTCTCTTTTCCTCATCTGGGAAGCTTCCAACCCAGAACCGGTGGCGAGAATCCCCATGGGCACTGACGTGCGCGCGCTGTCCCTTGCACCTGACGACCCTCCTACGCTTGCTTTCGTCAACGGATCAAGCTTGAAAGTTGTCCATTTCCAAGTCAAAACAAGCGCACGCGCGATGCACACTAATTCCGGGATTTTTCGCGCGTGCAGGAGGGATAGACCACCATTCGCCCTGGGAATAGGGCCTGTTGACAGGTGTGCGCTCCCACCCCTCGGTTTTTTGTAAGTGTTGCATCTAAAGGATTTAGCCATTGAGCAAACCCTTTAGAATCAACACTTGCGGGGAGTAGTATAAGTGTTGATTCTAAAGAAGTTACAGCTAGAAACGAATACCTGATACGGCTGCCAAAAAGAAAAAGCGGCAGAGAGCTGCCGCACTCCAAAACTAGATATACCCAAGGCTTAATATACCGTGAGGGTTAACGCAGGTCAAGGAAAAGTTGGCTTTCCGGTGAGCCCGTTTAGTAGCCGGGCGGCTCGGCGCGTTGCAGTTTCAAATCCTCAGAATGCCGTTGTAGCGAGCTAAAGGCGACCATCGGGCATTGACCTCAAGTCGTGCTAAATTCGGATAACAAGTGTGATGTTCTCTTATTCTGGGTGAAGTCTCATGTATGTCGGGTTTGAGCTCCGCGTGCTTTGGCATGACGACGATGTAATAAATTTCTCCGAAGGGGCAAGTATTCTCTTTCAGAAATTCGACAGCTCGGTGCGCAACTCGAATCCGAAGCGCTAGCTGTCCAGGCGACTTCGCCGCTTCCAGACAAGGTGGACCGAGATGCGATCAGCCGGCTGCTTGCCGATTCCCACCTTCGATTTTGGAGCTAATCAGGAAACTAGGGAAGCAGATCCCTCGCTTCGCTTGGGATGGGAATTAGATTTTGCAGTCATTTTCAGCAGACTGGTAAGAACTTGGCAAGGCGCGAGGGGCTTGTTACAGTCGAGGTGTCCAGCCAATCTGACAAATAGGCAAAAAGAAAAGCGGCAGCTGAACTGCCGCACTCCAAAGAGAGGCCTAGAGCCATGGGAGAAGAGACACGGGCGGCGGTGCGTGCCGTGGAAACGATGGAGCGGAAGGACCGCGTGCTGATTGTCGAGGATGAAGACAATGCGCGGAAGGGCTACGAGCAACTGCTGCAGCGATGGGGCTGCGACGTACTGGGCGTGGGGACAGCGGAAGAGGCGCTGGCAAAATTCGCGAGCTACCAGCCGGACACACTGATCGCCGACGTGGAATTGCCAGGGATGAACGGGCTGGACCTGCTGAAGCAACTGGGGCCGGAACTGTACGATGTGCCCGCAATCATCATCACAGGCAAAGGGAGCGAAGAGCGCGCGGTGGCGGCGATCGAAGCGGGAGCGTTCTGGTACATCGAGAAGCCGCTAAAGGGACCGGTACTGCATGCGCTGCTGGACCGCGCGTTAAGCAAGGCACGGGCGGCGCGGGAATTGGCGATACTGCAGCGGCAACTGCGGCAGGCGGGCAAGCTGGGCGACCTGGTGGGCGGGTCGAAGCCGATGCAGGAAGTGATGCGCATCGTGGAGATGGCAGCGCCGAGCTCGGCGTCGGTGCTGATCACGGGGGAGACGGGATCGGGCAAGGAGATCGTGGCGCGGACGATTCACAGGCTTTCGCCGCGGGCCACGGGGCCGTTTGTGGCGATCAACTGCTCGGCGATTCCCGAGACGTTGATGGAGAGCGAGATTTTCGGGCACGAACGCGGCGCGTTCACTGGCGCGGCAGAGCGGCGCATTGGGTGCTTCGAATTGGCGGACTGCGGAACGCTGCTGCTGGATGAAATCGGGGAGATGCCGGCGCCGACGCAGGCGAAGCTGCTGCGTGTGCTGGAAGACCGCAAAGTGCGGCGGTTGGGGAGCAAGAGCGAAACGCCGGTGGACGTGCGCGTGCTCGCGGCGACGAACAAGGATGCCGATCAAGCTGTGAGCAGCGGCCAATTGCGGCAGGACCTATACTTCCGGCTGAACGTGTTTCACATCCATTTGCCGCCGCTGCGCGATCACAAGGATGATATTCCACTGCTTGTGGAGCATATTCTGCGGGACGTGAACGCCAAGCACGGCAAGCACGTGCGCGGCGTGGGTGCGGAAGTTCTGGACATTTTCATGGGGCACACGTGGCCGGGGAACATTCGCGAGCTACGAAATGTATTGGAGCGCGCGGCGATTATGTGCGAAAAGGATTTGATCACGCGCGCGTGCCTGCCGGGGGAATTCGGGCGGACGGCGGCGAAGGGACCCAGCGACCTATCCAGCATCAAGTTTCCGGTGGGAACGACGGTGGATACGATGGAGCGCGAACTGATTCTGCAGACGCTGGGGGCGACGGGGAACAACAAGACGCGGGCCGCGGAGCTGCTGGGAATCAGCTTGAAAACACTTCACAACAAACTGAAAGAATACGGCGGGGAACGCGCCGAGACTGAGTAGGGAAGCGGGATGCAGCTGCGGCTGCGCACAAAACTCACACTGGTGATGACGGGGCTGGTGTTGCTCGTCGTGGCAGTGCTGTCTGGAGTATTTTTCCAGCAATTGCTCGGACAAGTGCTGCGGGAAACCAACAAGCGCACGGTCGATCTGGCGACGGACAGTTTCGAACAGGTGAAGCGCGCCCTTTCCGATGCGAGCGACCACGGGCAGCGGCCGGAATCCAACTCCGCGAAAGACATTCACGACTACGTGCGTTACGCGCTGCAAGCCAGCGAGGGGCTGCAGGCACAGCTGAAATCCGCGATCGGGGCGCCGGCGATTTATGAAGTGTCGATCATCGATCCGGACGGGATGGTCCTGATTTCGAGCGACAAGTCCCAGGAGGGGAAATTTCATTTACGGCGCGCGCCGGTTTCGGAATTGATCCAGCGCGGATTCCTGCATCAGATCACAGTGTTGCGCGGAGCACCGCGAATTTACGAGTACAGTTTGCCGTTCAAGGCCGGGGGCCAGGCGTTCGAGATTCGTGTGGCGATGTCGACTGGCCTGCTCCTGAATGAAATCTCGCCGAGCCTGCGTACTTCGGGAACCATCGTGCTTGTGGCGCTGGTTATTTCGACGCTGCTCGCCGCGGTAGTGAGCAGGGCGACGCTGGCGCCTCTGCGCGATATCGCCGCGCAACTGGACCGCATCTCGGCGGGGCAATACGACATCCCTTCTCCCGAGACGAAAGGCTTCGCGGGAAGCGGCGACGAACTGGGATTGGTAAGCCGCAAGATTACGCAGGTGGGCCAGCAATTGCGCGGCGTGCACGAAATTTTCAGCACCATGCGCGAAAACATGAATTCGGTTATGGCCGGACTCGAAGACGGATTGCTGTTGTTCACGCGGGATGCGCGGGCGGTGATGATCAGTCCAGCGGCGGAGAAATTTTTAGGAGCGCCCGCGGGGCAGTTTCTGGGGCGGCGCGTGTCGGAGATTTTCCCTCCGGGGCATCCGCTGCACGAGGCGCTGCGCGTCGAAAGCGACGAACTGAGAGAAGTGGCCGCGGAAACGGATCTGGAGACGAGCGAAGGGCCGAAGCGCGTGGGCGTGAGTGTGCAGGCCATTCAAGAGGATGGCGAGCGCATAGGGGCGCTGGTGACGCTGCGGGACCTGGATTCGATTGAGAGCATCAATACACAACTGCAGGTGAGCGAGCGGCTGGCGGCGCTGGGACGAATCACGGCCGGTGTTGCGCACGAAGTGAAAAATCCGCTGAACTCCATGCGGCTGTGGCTAGAAAATCTAAAGGAGTCGCTGCCGCCGGAGCGGGACGGCGCTTCGCAGCAGGCCGTGCAAGTGCTGGACAAAGAGATCGACCGGCTGGATGCGGTGGTCAAGCGATTTCTGGATTTCACGCGGCCGATGGAGATTCAGCTGGAAGCCACGCAGCTTGCGCAGTTGTTGAAGGAAGTGCTGGAAATTGCGCAGCCACAATTGCAGAAGTCCAATATTCAATTGGCGCAACTGCTGCCGATCGACGTTCCAGAGGTCTATGTGGACCGCGCGTTGCTGAAGCAAGCGGTGCTGAATCTGGTGTTGAACGCGGCGGAGGCTATGCCGAATGGGGGACAGATGCACCTGGTGCTGAGCCGGCGGGGCGAAATGGCGGAGATTACCGTGGGCGACACAGGGAAAGGCATCGCGCCGGAAAACCGGCAGAAAATTTTTCAGCTATTTTTTACGACGCGGCCGGGCGGGAGCGGCATCGGACTGGCGAGCACTTTCCGGATTGTGCAGCTTCACAACGGTTCGATAGACTTTACATCGGAGGTCGGCCGCGGCACGACGTTTCGAATCGAGCTGCCGCTCGCGGCGTGACGATGACGGAAAAATCAGCCCGGTTCAAAACTCCACGGCGTCCCGTCATTTTTTGTTCGCGCATGTTTTTTTTGGGCTGCGCAGCGGTACTGACCAGCGGATGCAGCATGAGGAAGAAGCCGGCGGTCCCGTGGGCCACGGCGATTCAGGTGAAGCCCGCCATCCGGCCGCAGACCGCGGCGCTGAAAGATATTTCTGAGGATGAGATTCCCGATTTGCATATCGAACTGGCGAATTTTCCTTCGCGGCTGATAACTACGCATAGCACACCTCCTCGTCCCCGGGTGAACACTCCTGCGAACGCCGCGGGAGGAAACGACGAAGAAAAGTCAGGGGCGCCGCAGCTGGTTCCGCAGTTGACTGCCGAAGAGACCGCCGGTGCGCAGCAGCAGACAAACCAAAGCCTGAACATCGCCGAGAAAAATCTGGAGGCCGCGCGCGGGAAACGGCTGAACGCGGCGGAATTGGATCTGGTGTCGAAGATCAGAGGATTTCTCAAGGATGCGCGGGAAGCGGCGCAGGGCGCGGATTGGGCGCGCGCTCGTAGCTTATCTAAAAAAGCCGAAGTGCTCTCGCAAGAGCTGGTTGCTGCGCACTGAATTCTTCGTTCCATTCACTCTTTTCCACATCGAATTGTTCCGCCATTCGAAACCACGCGGGCTCATGAAGCGTGCGCTAGGATGCGATAAGATACGGGCATGAAAAAGTTTGACGCAGCCATTGCGGGCGGCGGAGTGATTGGCGGAGCCATCGCGCTGGAACTCGCGCGGGCAGGAATGCGCGTGGGAGTATTTGACCGGCAGCAGCCGGGGCAAGAAGCGTCATGGGCCAGCGCGGGGATTTTGTCTCCGGCGCCGGAGAGTCCCGGCATGATTGCGATGGTGCCGCTGGGAAAAAAGAGTCTGTCGATGTATCCGGAGTTTGTCGCGCAGGTCGAGGAAATTTCCGGGAAGAGCACCGGGTTTCGTGCGGAGGGGACGCTGGAGGCGCTCTTTTCCGGCGATACGAAGGCGGAGCTCAGCACCATCATTGCGCTGCATCACGGGCTGGGATTGCAGGCAGAGGCGCTTCGGGCGGAGGACGCACGCGAGCTGGAACCGGCGTTGAGCGATGACGTGGAAGCAGCAGTGCTGCGGCCGGAAGAATGCTCGGTGGATAACCGAGCGCTGACGAATGCGGTACTGGAAGCGGCGTGGCGGAGCGGGACTGAGATTTTCTCCGATAACGGCGTAAAAGGAATCTGGCGCGAGGAAAATCGCTGCGCGGGATTGATTTTGCAGAACGAGAAAGTGGAAGCGAAGTGGACGATTGTGGCAGCGGGATGTTTTTCCGCGGCGATCGAAGGAGTGGCGGCTTATGCGCCGGTGCGGCCGGCGAGGGGGCAGATGATTTCTTTGCGCGCTGATGAGGTGAAGATGCGGCGGGTGCTGTGGTCCGAACACATTTATTTGGTGCCGCGAAATGACGGAAGAATTCTCGCGGGAGCTACGGTCGAGTACGTTGGTTTTGACAAGCGGAACACGGCGGGCGGCATCGAGAAAATGCTTTCGGCGGCGATCGAGCTGGCGCCTGGCCTGGCTAATGCGCGGATGGAAGAAACTTGGGCGGGGCTGCGGCCGGATAGTCCCGATCACTTACCGATTCTGGGACCGACGGATCTGGATGGTTTGCTGATGGCTACGGGACATTTTCGCAGCGGAATTCTGCTTACACCCATTACGGCACGATTGATCCGGGAGTGGATCACGGAACAACAAGTCAGTGTGGATTGGGATCGCTTCAGCCCACTGCGTTTTCAGACGGAGAAAACGCCAGCAACGAAGAGAATGCCGGCTTGAGAAGGTTCGCTCCCCGAGGCGCACGGCGTTTTGAAATTCAAAAAAACTTTTGTTGTTACGGCTGGGGAGGAGGCGGAGGCGTGATCGGCTGCGCTTGCCCCACGTTGGTGAACTGAATCTGGCTGCCGTCGAGACTGAGTTCGTGTTCCAGCACGATGTCCAAGGTAGAGCCGCGCGGGAGTTCGGCATCCGGCCCGCGAGTGAGAAGCACCGCGGCCAAGCCCGCTGCGGCGCCGATGCCTGCGCCAATACCGAGACCTTTCGCGCGACCGGCAATTGCTCCGATGCCTGCGCCAGCAGCCGTCGTCTCCGCGACCGTTTGGGCGTCCTTGCCCTTACCGCCGGGACCGGTGACCTTGCCTTCGGAATCCATGGTCTCTTTTCCGCCGGAATCCGCGCTGCGGGGCGCGGCGTTCAGATTGACGGTGTAGCCATTGGGAAGAATCAACGTATTGAGCTTGAGCCGGAACTCGCCTCGGCCTTTTACTTTGCCCGGCCGCTTGGAATCCAGCAGTTCGCCGCGCAGATAGGAGCCAACGGGAATCACAATGCGATTGCCTATCGTTATGGGAAAAGAAGTTTGCAGGTAAACGGAGTCGCCCGGCTTGGCGCTGCGCGTGGAGATGCCGTTTTCGAGCACGACGCCGATGCGCGTACCGGCGGGAATCAGAACCTTTTCGCCGGAGGCGACGCGGGACGCGGGTTCGGGCGCAGGCGGCGGAGCAACCGCAGGTGGAGCAGAGGTCTGCGGGCCGTCGGGCTGTTGCGCAGCGCAGGAAGTGGCCAGCGCCAGCGTGGCGGCGACCACACATAGGTACTGAGGAAAGGCTCGAAGCAGCCGCACGCTCATGGCAACCCTCCGCAATGCTTGATGCGATGCATCAAGACTCGCGCTTGGATGCCTGAGTATAGCGCGACCTGAGGTTCAAGTCGTCCGAAGGAAAAAGATGGAAGGCCGGTTTCCGGCTGGACCATCAACAACCATCCCCGGCGATGAAGAAGAGTGGAAATAACGGGATGAGGAGCGCCACGCCCAGGCCCACGCCCACCCATTTGAAACCCTGACCGATACGAGTCCCGACCGCCGGTACTGGCCGTGGCGCAACCTTGAGGTCTGTGTATGGAATCCATTGGGAGATGACGATTCCGTCTTTGAGCATGAAGCCGTCGTCGCGGATTTCGGTGATGACGCCGGTGCGGACTTTGCCATTGGGGAGTTCACAGTGAACGAAGCGGTTCCTGTGGATGCCGAGCTTTTGAACGACGTCGCGGTAGGAGATTTCCTCGGGGGTAAGCGGCAATTCCGGCCTTGGGAGGCGGCGGCGTATGCGGGGTTGCGCGGGACCTGGGTTAGTGACAGAGCTTAGCTGCTGCAAGGATTGAAACTGATCGACTGAAAGTGATATGGGAAGCGAGTCGATTTCTTCCAGCGGCGATTGGGCATGGGCGTTCATTGCCACGAAGAACACCGCGAGCGCGAAGAGAGCACGAATCGTAACGGACGAAGGCATGCGAACAACCTCCCTCAAGTGAGTCCTAACGATGCACGCGAAAGAGGAATGCAAATCGACTTCCAGGAAGAGTGGGCTGGAGGAATTTGGAAACGAGTTCCCAAACCTTTGAAAGCAAAGGAGCTATTTGCTAAGAAAGCGCTTCTTGGAAATACGCGGTGGGCAAGGCATGAGTTTCGACCCAGTATGCCGCCGGGGAAGGACGCCATGTGGCGTCGCTGGGTTGCGGTTTGACCTGCGAAGGGGCTGCGGCTACGCTAAGGGCAGAGTGAGGAGAATCGTATGGCCAAGCTGGCACTGATTTATGGAATGCGATTGCTGCCGGAGGAAGACCTTGGGGAAGTGAAGGACGCGACGGTGGTGCTGAAGAATGGCCGCACGGCGCGGGTCACGATGCATCTGATTGAAGGCAGCAAAGAGGAGATCGAGACAACGTTTCACCAGTCCATTGAGGCGTTTTTTGAGATGTATCCGGAGATTTGAGGAACGAGATCAGCGGTTGCCGAAGTTTTCGGGATCGGCATTGGGGTCACCGAGATTGTCGTTGATGAGCACGGTGGATTGGCCGGTCAATTCGAAACGCTTTCGGCATTTGTAGCAGGCCACCAGGTCGTCCAGGCGGACCATGTAGGAAGAAGCCTTGGTAAACTTTTTTCTGTCTTCTTCGCCGATGCCGCGCGGCAGCTCTTTTTTCTTGCGGCAGACCTTCCAGCGCACGGGAGCTTCGAACTCGCCGCGGCAGCTCGGGCAGATGAGCTTGACCTTGCGGGTCTCTTCTTTCTCTGTATAAAACTGGCGCTCGTCCATGTTTAAGGGGCGGGTGTGCTCACCGCGTCGCTAATTGTAACAAATTCGAGACCCAGGTCACGCCAGCGGGGGAGCCAATGCTCGAGAGCGGCGAGGGTGCGGGTGCGGTCGGCGTTGAGTTGGCGGTGAGCACCGTCGTGAAGGCAGAGGATGTCGCCGGTGCCGCTGCCTGCGGCGTTTGCGCTCGGGCCCTTTGCCAAGTTTTGCTGAACATGCTGCGCGATCGGCTGCATGCGGAGAATCAGCCAGTCCACAGATTTTTCGCGCCAATCGCCGGGAATCAGCGTCCACATTGCGGTTTGGTAGCCGAGTTCGCGAGCTGCGGGAATGACCCAGGGATTGCGCATGCCAAAGGGCGGGCGAAACCACTTTGGGGGCGCGCCAACGGCGTTGAAGATTGCGTCGTGGCAAAGGCGCAGTTCAATGCGGACTTGGGTTGGGTTGAGCCACAAAAGATTTGGGTGCAGCTCGGTGTGATTCCCAACAATGTGTCCGCGAGCAACGGTTTCCATCACGAGCTCCGGACATTCGCGGACGTACTTCCCAATCAGAAAAAATGTGGCTTTGGCTTTGCACCGCTCCAAGAGATCAAGTAGCTTGGGTGTAATCGCGGGATTCGGGCCATCATCGAAGGTAATCGCCAGTTTGCGCGAGGAATTGGTCCGGCAAACCGTTTTTCCAAAGAATTGTGCGCGAGGATATAGCGCGCCGTACGCGGTGATGCCGGCAGTTGCGGCAACGATCGCGGATGTCTCGACAAGCCAAGGATTCACGCACCTATTCTCGCATGCCGCATAAAACTATTGTAGGTCACAACAAGCTGCGAAGAACGGCCGGAACCGCTATCTCGGCTGGTGCCGGCGCCACAGGGCGTAGCCAATCAGGCCACCAACAAGAACCGTGGCTGCAAAAAACCAGCGCCATACAGGGATACCTATGAGCCCGATGACCACGATCCCCAGGACCACGACTAATTCGATGGGATGGCCGGTCCACACACCGGCACCGAATCTGCCATACGGAACAACTTCCCATGGGCGACGATCCTCATTTGTACGAGCGACCACCTCGCCAAACGGGTTCCGGCGAAAAATAGCGTACGATTTCATAAGATTTGCACTCCTTTCCTCTTTCTGACCCGGGCAATCAGCCAACACATACACATCAATCTTGCTTAGGGGCCAATGGAGCATATCTCCATCCTACCTCCACCCTAGCCGCTCCTTAAGCTCAGCCTGCATTCTCCGGCAGGCCACGGCGAGTCTTTAGCTCGGCAAGCAGGCGATCCACTTCAGTATCGCGCTCGAGCCGCGTCAGGCGGTCGCCGACGTCGTCGGTGAGGAGCTCGACTTCGGCGGTGGCAACGGCTTCGGTGTGATGGACACGGTCTTTCAAACGGTCGAAGGTCACGCTATTCGAATTGTCGCCCAGGGCCGTTTGCGCGCGGGCGGCTTTGCCCAGCGCGATGCTGCGGCGGTGGCGCGCGAGGAGCAGATCGCGCTTGGCCTTGGCTTCGTCGAGCTTCTGTTCGAGTTTCACGAGCGCCCCCTTTAGCGATTCGACCTGGGCTTTCTGGTCGTCCACCTGTTCGCGGTAGCTTTGCGCCAGGCGCTGCGCGGTCTGGAAGCGGTCGAGCGCGGCGCGAGCCAGGTCGTCCTGGCTCTTGTCGACTGCGAGCTCGGCTTTGCGCATCAGGTCCTTCGCCGAGTCCTCGTTCTCGCGCATTTTTTTCTCGAGCATGTGCTGGTCGGCGATGGAAACGGCCACCTGGGTCTTGACCTGGAGGTACTGATTCTCCATGTCCAGGATGACCTGCTTGATCATTTTTTCCGGATCTTCCGCGCGGTCGACCATGTCATTCAGATTCGCGCGAATCAAAGTGCTTACTCGTTCCAAAAGTCCCATGATAAATCTCCTTTCAAAAATCAGATGATAAAGGCCACTTCAAAAATCGAAAGAAACCGATGCCCGGGCAGCTCTCGTGAACTTCGTCAGCGCAAGAAGCTCACGCTGCAAATAAGTGCCGCAGCTTTCGCTAGGCCGGGGATCGACAGGATGCTGAATGCCAGACTCTTTTCGAGAGCGCACAGCATGCAATCCCAGAAGCGGTGGGAGATAAAAGTGAATATCACCACCATCAGAATCCAGAAGAAAAGAAACTTTTCTTTCGCGTCCATTGCCGTTCCCCCGAGACCATCAGGCGTCCCCGGTGGGCACTGCAGGCCCACCGGGGACGGAAGCGATCGTTATGCCTTGGCAGCTGGCGGCTGCGCGGGCTTCGGCGCTTTGTCGCCGATCAAACGCACTTTGCTGAGCAACTCTGACATCTGCATGCCGGAGAGGGCTTCGAAGAGCGCAGGAACTTGCGCGGCAATTTTGGTGATGTCCCCTGTCAGTTTGTAAGCGCCGGCGGCATCGCCGTTGCCCGTGGAAACGATGGTGACCTTGTCGACTTTGCCGAGCGGCTCTGCAAGAGCACGCACGACTTCCGGCATTCCGGTGATGAACTTGTCGAGGACGGCGGCCTGGTTGTATTCCTGGAAAGCTTCCGCCCTAACGTTCATGGCCTTGGCTTCGGCTTCACCCTTCTTGAAGATGATTTCGGCTTCGGCTTCGCCCTGCGCGCGGATGGCAGAGGCGCGGCCTTCGGCTTCGGTGATCAAACGCTGACGCTCGGCGCTGGCCAGCGTTTCGATGCGCTGGCGTTCCACATCCGCCTGCTTCAGCACGGTGGCGATAAGCTCGCGTTCGCGGCGTTCGATTTCCGCGTCCTGAACTTTCACTTGAGCTTCGCGCTCGACTTGCTGGACTCTCACTGATTCGGTGATGACCTGCTGCTGCATGATGTTGGTTTCGATTTCATACGCCTTGTCGGCGGTAGCCTGGGCTTTCTTCGTCATTTCAAGGTAACTGGCTTTTTTGAGGTCCAGGTCGCGCTCGGCTTCGGCTTGCTTTGCGAGCGAAGCGGTTTCTGCGGCGACGCGCTCCTGATCGGCTTGTGCTTTTGCGACCGCTGCGGCGCGCTGGGACTCGGCGCGCTTGATGGCGATGTCGCGGTCCGCTTCTGCAGCGGCGACTTCGGCGTCGCGCTTGATGCGCGCGATGTCCGGCCGGCCCATGTTGGTGATGTATTCATTTTTGTCGCGGACTTCTTTCAGCGTGAAGCTCACGACGTCAAGCCCCATCTTGTTCATATCCGCGGCGCAGGTGGAACGCATGCGGTCGCCCACCATTTCCGGCTCTTTGACGATTTGTTCGACGGTGAGCTGGCCGATGATGCCGCGGAGGTGGCCTTCCATCACCAGTCGGATCAAGCCTTCTCGCTGCTCGGGCCGCTTGGTCAGGAACTGTTCGGCGGCCGTTCGAATGGAGACGGGGTCGGATTTCACTTTGAGCTGCGCGACCGCCTCGACGGTGACGGCAACTCCCTGGTTGGTGTATAGGCTCTGCTGGGGAGCGACGTCAAAGGACATCAGCTCCAAGGAAAGTTCGCGGCACTGCTCCAACATCGGAATGAGGATGGTGCCGCCGTTGGTTACAGTTCTTGGACCGCGAATGCCGTAAACAATAAGCGCTTCGTGCGGGCCCACCTTGCGCAAAAGCGTGGCGAAGCCGGCCATCGCAAAAAGAATCACGAGGACCAGCAACCCAGCCATGACGGGAACCGAAAGACCAAACATAAAGACCTCCCTTTTCCACTCTGCTCCGGACTGTTCGAATCGATCCCCAGTCCGAGAAATTTCTTCATAAAACTCACTTCGTAAACTCTTCCCACTTCTTCACGTAGGCGATTCCGTTTTCGTAGCGCGTAATGGCAACTTCGGTGCCGTTCGAAAGCGGCGTGCCATCTTCGCTGCGCGCACCAACGCTTTTGCGCACACCGCGCTGCTCGAAAATCATTTCGCCGGTGCCATCCTCGCGGACAGGTGAGCTGATGGTGCCCACGGTGCCTTCGATGCGGTAGTCCCAATCCAACATTTGCGCGTCGCTCACTTTGACAATGCGCGCCATGAACTTGAAGACCACGCTGGCGGCAAAAAACCCGGCGACGATAGCGATGGACAAGGCAACCATGGCCACCAAACGCGAATGGGTTGAAAGGATGTAGCCAATGCCGCCGAACCAGGCGAGGAACGTCATGATGGTCATGGCGTTGAACCACGACAGGCCGCCGCGGACATGCGCGGTGCCATGCCCGGACAGTCCGCGCCCCGCCATCCCTCGACCCGTCATTCCGCTGGCGTGATGCCCGCCATGAAAAGGCAGGTGCAAACGGGTTGGCAGATGGATGTGAGCAGCGCCCCCGAGAAACGAGAGAACGCTGAGCGTGAAGCCCACGATGAAACAGAGAAGATAGAAATCAGACCAGGTCATAGGACACCTCGAGCGCACTGTGTGCGCGAACTGGGTTTCGAGACGCAGACCCTGAAGCTTAACTATCCAAACTCGAAGGAGGCGGGTGGTCCCGGCCATCCGTCCCGCTGCTCCGGCGATCTCCTGGATTCAAAACTTCTCCGAGACGATCCGCCAAGCCAGGCGCGCGAAGAATCTCCGCCAAAAGCAAGACCGCCTTGCGCGAGTCTTCGAACTCAGCGATGGCAAGCAGCGCGCTCTGCAGTTCCAGATCCGCCGTGAACTGCTCGGCGCCGGCATACAGCCAGGAATCCACTTTCGCGTCGATGGCGCGCAATTCGGATTGCAGCCCAGGCGTGTAACCCTCCGGATCGTCGACCAGAAAGCCCGGATAGACGCGGAAGAAGCGTGCCAGAAGTTCGCGGGTGGTGTGCGTCAGATGAGGGCGTGCGCCGCTTTCGATTTGCGAGAGATAGGCCTGGCTAAGGCCGCGGCCAGTCTCGCGCTTCATCGCCGTGGCCAACTCCTGCTGAGTCATGGCACGGCCCAAGCCACGGAGGGAGCCTTCGACGGAGCGGAGGGAGCGGAGTTTGTCGCCGAGAGTCATCGAGAACCTGAATATTGCAATCTGCAAATATGATATTACTTATCGCTATTTTGTCAAGCACGAAATATAGATTGTTTTCAATTACTTACAGACATCCTCTAGATTCATTGCTTATTCTGGCTTGCGGAGGGACTGCAGGTCGATTCCCAGTTGCTGGCACTTCTTATAGAGGTGGCTGCGCTCAAGGCCCAGTGCGCGGGCCACATTGGTCATGTGGAAATTGTGGCGGCGGATTTCCGCCAGCATCACTTCCCTTTCGAACGCTTCGGTGCGTTCGGCCAGGGAGCCGGTCGACGTTCCAGCAGAAGAGCCGCTCGATGCCGAATCTGAAGTGGGAAGTATCAGAGAAACATCGGCGGCAGGGATGGTCTCGTCCGCGGAAAGCAAGATGAGGCGCTCCACTACATTGCGTAATTCACGGACATTTCCGGGCCAGCCGTATTTCCGCAGTGCAACGATAGCATCGGGCGCGAAGATTTTTTCTTTCCAGCCGTTTTGCGCAGCCACCTGCCGGGCGAAATGCACCGCAAGTTCCGCGAAATCTTCTGGACGCTCGCGCAGAGGCGGCAAAGTCAGCGGGAAAACGTAAACGCGGTGGAAAAGGTCACGGCGGAAGGCGTTTTGCTTCACCAACTCTTCCAGGTTGCGATGCGTCGCGACCAGGACGCGCACGTTCACTTTGATGGGTTTATCGCCGCCGACGCGTTCCACCTCTCCCTCTTCCAGGACGCGCAGCAGCTTGGCTTGCATGGCCACCGGCATGTCGCCGATTTCATCAAGAAAGAGCGTACCGCCCTCGGCTTGTTCGAATTTGCCTAGGTGCTTCGCGGCGGCGCCGGTGAACGCCCCTTTTTCGTGGCCGAACAGCTCCGACTCGATCAATTCGGCGGGCACGGCAGCGCAGTTCAGCGTGATGAAGGGCTGCTCATGGCGCGGCGATTTTTCGTGGATGGCGCGGGCGACGAGTTCCTTGCCGGTGCCGGTTTCGCCGAGAATGCAGACACGCGTTTCGCTGGCGGCCACGCGCTCAATCTGCGCGACTAATTTTTTCATCGCGGGACCGGCGCCGACCAGCTCGTGTTTTCCCAGGCGGTGGCGCAGCTCACGATTTTCGTCTTCGAGGCGGGAGAGGCGCAGTGCGTTTTCAACGGTGATAAGCAGCTTGTCGGTCGAAAGAGGCTTTTCCAGAAAATCCAGCGCGCCAAGCTTCGTGGCTTTCACCGCCATTTCGATGTTAGCTTGACCGGAGATTAGGACGATCGGCGTCTTCACACCGGCTTTCTTCAGATCTTCCAGCAGCTCGAGACCGCTGCGGCCTGGCATCACGACGTCGGAAAGAATCAAATCAAATGTTTCGGTGCGCAGGAGTTCGACGGCGCGGGCCGCATTGTCGCAGACGGTGGCTTCATGCCCAGCGAGGCGGAAAGCGCGAGAAAGAGATGCCAGTGTGTTGGGGTCGTCGTCAACGAGGAGGAGGTGAGCTTTGCGCGGCAAAAGTGGTCCTTTGTGAAGCGCTAGTCGGAGGCCGCGGCCAGAGTCGACGGCGTACTCTTGGGTTCGGAGGCTGCTTCGCGCGGCGCAGGTGTAACACCAGCCTGGCGCTGCGGCAAATCGATTCGAAAGGATGTGCCGCGCCCTTCATCGCTGATGACGGAAACAGTGCCGTGATGATCGCTGACCACCGACTGCACAATGGCCAGCCCTAGCCCGGTTCCCTGCAATTTCGTCGTGTAATAAGGTGTGAAGAGCCGCGAGCATTCTTCCGGCGTGAGACCTTTACCTGTGTCGGCAATTTCAATGCGCACGTGGCCGTCGTGTTCCGAGGTTCTTAAGGTCAGCGTCCCGCCAGCCGGCATGGCATCCAGCGCATTGAGAACGAGATTTTGAAACGCGCGGTGCAGCAAGTCGGGATCGGCGTCAATTTCCGGTAGAGGCTCGGTCAGGAATAATTCCGGCGTGATCGTGGGTTTGCCCACTTCATTGAATTGCGGTTCGAAGAGGCGCACGGCATTGCGCAGCGCTTCATTCACGTTCACGCGGGCAAATTGCGGCGCGGGCATTTTCGAGAAATCGCTGAAGCGGCTGACGATGGAGTTGAGATTCGCCAGTTCCGTTTTCAACGTGGCGGTAGACTCGTGGAACACTTCCAAGAACTGTTTGGCGTCCAGCTGGCGTGCGCGCTGCAGGTTTTCGATGGTGATTTGCATGGGGAAGAGCGGATTGCGCAGTTCGTGCGCGAGGCGCCGCGCCAGTTCGCGCCACGCGGCGACGCGCTCGGTTTGCACCAGGCGCTCTTTCTGCGCCGCAAGTGTTTTCGTCATGTCGTTGAAGGCCGCGGCCAGCTGGCCGATTTCGTCGCTTCCGCTCACTTCGATGCGTATATCCCAATGCCCGCCGGCGACTTCCCGCGCGGCTTCGGCAAGCTCTTCCACCGGCTTGGTGATGCGCGCCGAAATCCAGAACGCAATCAAAAGTCCGACGAACAGCGCTGCCCCGCCAACGGCGGCGGCGGTCTTCACGATTTTGTTGGTTAGCAAAACCAATTCTTTGCGCGAACTTCCAACGAAAAAAATGGCAAGAAGTTCATTGTTTCGGCCCATCAAGGGAATGGCGTGGAAGCTTTCCGCGTCAGCCGGATCCCTGGTCCAGTCAATGGTTCGCACCAGTGGCTGCGGCTGCTTCTGTATTTGCTCGACGAGTGGACCAAAGTGTTCCGCTTGATCCGATTCCACCTTCTCACCTAGCAGCGACCCAGGCACAAAGGAAGACTCCAGGTTGGTGTAGATGAGGGCCCGCATCCCGGAAGGCAAAACTAATGAACTGAGGAAATTCTTATCGAGCCGCTGGCCTCCTATGATGTATAGGCTCTTGTCCGCCACCGTGTTGTTCGTGCGGACAACGGTGAGTGAAAGCGACACGCCGTCGGGCAACTCTTCCTTCTGCAGGAAGGCCTTGGATTCATTCCAGTTTTTGACCGACGTCACCCAGTCGTTCTTGTAGCCGACGCGAGCTGGAAACTGCGCCGACGAAATCAGGACACCGTCGTGATTCACGAATTCCACGTAATCCAGCCCATGTTCTTGAGCAGAACCGATAGCGTCCCGCACCCAAAGCGACTGGTCGGCATTGGGATGAGACAGGTCGATGGCCATGCGCTCGGTAAAGGTGGCTTCAGCTATGTTTCTTGCCCGCTGGGCGATTTCCTCGCCGCGCTGAGCGAATTCCTTGTTGAACTGGGCCACCAGCGCTTCCGTGCGCTCGGCATCCATCTCTTCGAAGGCCGCGCGCGTGTAGTGGGTCACGCCGTAAGCCACAACGGTAACGGAAGCCGCGATGGTGAGCAGGACGATGAGCAAAAGTTTTGTGCGGAAGCTCATGGTTTGGCTCCGGGCTGAGGCGCGGCCATCGGATGGGCAGGAGCTGCTGTCGAGTTTGACGTGTCGGCCTGCGCTGGATTGGGCGCTGGCAGATCGAGCCAAACATCGGCGAGATGCCATTCGCCCCAGCGTGCGGGCATCCAGTCTCGAACATTCTGGCCAAGTCCGACATACTCCGGCAAAGCGACGAGTGGCAGAACGCGGCGCTGTTCCAGCAATTTCTTCTCGCGCGCGTAAAGCTGTTCCGGATCGGTCGTCGAGACGGCACTCTCGGACGAATCGCTTAAATTAAAGGCAGACACGAACGATTCCAACTCGAGGCGCGAAGAAAGCGCGGAGAAGTGCCACGCAAAAAGATGGAGGCCCGGAGCGGGATCGCTGAGATTTGCAGTCGCGGTGGTGGAGACGTGTGAAACGGAGCGGTTCAGAACCTGGACGAGCAGCATCGCTTGCCGCGCATTGACGGCAACGCGCTCGCCAAGAAGTTTGGCGAGATCGCCGGGCGCATCGAGGCTCAGACGTAATGGCTCTTTGCCAGACGCTACGTTCGCCGGAAGCGTGGCACGAATCTCCTTCGCACGGTCGATATTCGTCTCCATGGTGAAGAGGAAAGCATAGCCTGATAACCACTGCGGCAAAAGGGCTGCGGCAGGTTCGGCTTGCTTCTGCAGCAACACGTTGGCCATGGTCTGGCGGTCGAGCGACAGCGAGACTGCTTCACGCAACTTGGCGTCCGCCGACGCGGGCTGCCCCTCGTCAAAACGCAAACCGTACAGCGTGACCGGCGACGACGTCCAGACGCGTAGATTCTCCTGCATCGCGCGCCGCACCAACTCCGGCGATAACTCCACCAAGTCTGCTTTTCCCAGCTGCAAATCGAAAAGCTGCCGCAGCGGCGGAACACCCAGCGTCACGTCGATGGCATCCACGAAGGGCCGGCCCGACCACGTCTCTTCGTTTGCGCGAAAATGCAGATGCAAAGCCTTTCCTCCGCCGCGCGTGACCGCCGCGTCCGACGCCAGTTCGGCCGGAACTGCTGTTGTTTCCGCTCGATTCAAGCTCTGCGACGCCTCCGATACAAAAAATGGGCCTGTACCGAGGAGCGTACCCTTCGGCTGCACGCGATAGATAAAATATCGCCCCGAAGCAAGTTCCTCAAGAAGATCGGGAATCGGCGCGTTGGATTGAATCACCACACTGTTTCCAGAAGCCTGAACCTGTTGCGTCACCGGGAGCAACGGCTGCAGCGCCGCCGCCACATCCGCCGCCGTCAGCACCGATCTATCCGAGAATTTCACGCCCGCTCGCAACATGAATTGCCATCGCTTAAACGCTGCATCATGCGACCACTCCCCCGCTAATTGCGGTTGAAACCGGCCATAGTTATCAAGCATTACCAGCCGGTCAAACACCAGCGCACCCAGCTTCTCCTCAGTCGCGAAATCCAGCATGCCGACCTTCCACTCCCGCGGATCCAATGACACCGACGTCGCTCGCAGCTCCACTCGCAGCATTCCTCCTCGCCGCGGATTCGTCGCCGCACGCGCTGCACCGGCCGCGATTAGCAATCCGCTAATTAGGGCAAGTAATCGAGAGCCGATAGACTTCATAGCGCCCCGTCCGCAGATTTCGTACAACGGCGACCGCACTCGCGCTAGCGGAGGCTTCGTCCGCCGATCTTGTCGCCGGGGTGTGCAAAGCAATCACTGCACCTGCAACCTCGACTGGAGATGTAACCGGCTGGGCCCGACGTTCTCGGATTTCCACGGCTTGAATCGTATCAGCCTGGGTCCAATCTCTTTGGCCAGTAACAAGTAATTGCCAACCGCCTCCGCACCCCGTATGGACGCTGGCAATTTCACTTCCCCATCCCGGAAAAAGAGCAACGGGGTCTGGACCCTCCTCGTATAAGCGGGCCGAGCCCTCCTGTCCGGTCACTATGATTCTTGTTGCTTGCTCTGGCCCAAACTGTGCCGCGGAGAACCATGATCCAAGTTTTTTTCCAGCAGTGGCGTCCTCAGAAACTGACCGCACTGGCATAGGCTCCATATATTTTTCGCAGCTCCAACCCTTGCCGTCAAAGATCGAAAGCCGGCACAGTTCCGCAGGAAAGTAGACCGCTTCGGTATCAACGTCGAAGAAAAGAAAACCTCGGAGTTCACGACTCGAAGACCGGTGAGCAGGAAGATGCTCGACTCCCGTCATCTTCCAATGTTCGCCTTGCAATTCGTAGAAAGTAATCCCTTGAGGCCCGAGAGCATCTGCATGCTTGCCGTCTTTTTCAAGAACCACGTCTAGAATCGGAGAGTCCTGTGAGAAAAGGAAATCCCTGTGCAATACAAGGCTATAAGCCAACTCGGCTGCTGGAGCGCCCTCCACAGGCCCCAGAGATTCCATAACAGTTTCTGTATTCTCTTTCGAACGAATCTGGACAATTCCCATATAAACCGTGGGATTCTCGGTCACCGTCAGGACAACCGACATTGCAGCATCTCCCGTCAGAATCCTGACACCGCGGCGTTGCAATTCTTCCTGGAAAGTGGCCGAAAGGATTGAAAACTCCTCTCCACTGAGCGACGAAAGATTTCGTGCGAAGCAGGTGACAGAAGCTCCACGGATAGAAGACGCAACTTTGTGGGCCAGTATGCGCACTGCATCCTCGTGGGATTCTGCTTGAGAAGTCGCCGGGCGGCAAATGATGAGGAATCCCACCAGGAGGAGATGAAAAAAACAGTCGCGCGAGTGCAACGGGGACAGTTTTTGCTTGGCGTACACAGGGTTACGGGTTGATGATATCACGGCTGCACGAGAACCATTGTCCGGCGCTGCACCCTGAACTCCAGGCTTTGCGGCAACCTCCGTGAACAAGGGAACATTCTCAGAGCAAAGGAAGTATCTATCTTCTGGGAAACGAATTACCGGGCCAGCCGTCCATATTGGAAGCCAGTTCCCGGGGAGAATCCAAATTCAGGAGCGCACCTAATGAAGCCCATGCCTATCCGGTTGAATGCACTGTTGTGGCTGTGTTTGGCGGCGGTAGCCTGCCTGCTGGCCTTGCCAGCGCGCGCCGCTGACCAGCCCCCGGATGGCCCGACCCGCCTCCTCCGCTTCGCCGATATTTCAAAAGACCGCGTGGTTTTCGCCTACGCCGGCGACCTGTGGATCGCCTCCCGCGAAGGCGGCGCAGCACGGCGGCTGACCTCCCACGTCGGCGACGAGGTTTTCCCCAAGTTCTCCCCCGACGGAAAATGGATCGCCTTCACCGGCGAGTATGAGGGCAACCCGGATGTCTACGTCGTCTCCGCCGAAGGCGGCGAGCCGAAGCGCCTAACGTACCATCCTTCGAACGACCTCGTCCTCGGCTGGACGCCCGACGGCAAAAACATCCTCTTCCGCTCCGACCGCTACGCCACGCCGCCAGGCCGCTACTCCCAGCTTTTTCTCGTCTCCCCACAGGGCGGCACTCCCAAGCGCCTGCAAGTCCCGCGCGCCGATCTCACCAGCTTCTCGCCCGACGGCAACAAGATCGCTTACCTCGAAACCTCGCAGGAATTCCGCACCTGGAAGCGCTACCGCGGCGGCTGGAGCCTGCCCATCGCCATCTTCGACCTGAAAAATAACTCCTACGAAGAGCTACCGAAAACGTCGGGCATGGATCTTTTCCCCATGTGGCACGGCAACGCCATCTATTTCATCAGCGACCGCGACGGCGTGATGAATCTCTACAGCTACGACCTCGGCTCGAAGCAAACAAAAAAGCTCACCGACTACAAAGAGTACGACATCAAGTGGCCCAGCCTCGGTCCCGACGCCATCGTCTACGAAAATGGCGGCCTGCTCTATGAATTCAACCTCGCCAGTGGAAAGGCCAGCAACATCCCCATCCAGGTCCACGGCGAAGACATCGAAGCGCGCCCTGAATTCAAGAATGTCGGAGAAAATATCAGCAACCTGGGACTCTCTCCTTCCGCCGCGCGCGTCGTCGTCGAAGCCCGCGGCAACATTTTCACCGTTCCTGCCGAGCATGGCAGCGCCCGCACGCTCACGACAAACAACTCCGGCGTTCACGAGATGAACCCCGCCTGGTCGCCGGATGGCAAGTGGATCGCGTACCTCTCGGACAAGACCGGCGAGTACGAACTTTACCTGCGCCCCCAAATGGGCGGCGACGAAGTGCGCATCACCACCGACGGCGGCATATACCGCTACGGCCCCACCTGGGCGCCGGACAGCAAGAAACTTCTCTATTGGGACAAATGGCACCGCCTCTGGTGGATCGGCACCGACGACAAGAAACCCGTTCAAGTCGATCAGGGCGAATATGGCGACATTACCGACGGCAGCTGGGCGCCCGACAGCCAGTGGGTCGCCTACTCGAAGAACGATCGCCGTGGCGCGGGCCAGATGTTCCTCTATTCGCTCGGCCAGAAGAAGACCACCAAGATCTCCGACGGCTTCTATAACGACACGAATCCGGTCTTCGACCCCGAAGGCAAATATCTTTTCTTTTTCTCCCAGCGCTATTTCTTCCCCAGCATCGGCCAGCTCGATCAGCGCTTCAATTACTACAGCACAGATGGTGTTTTCGCCCTGACCTTGAAGGCGGATGAAGCTTCGCCCTTCACACCGCAGAGCGACGAGGAAAAAGCTGCCGACAAAGACAAAGATAAAGATAAAGATAAAGACAAGAAAGACGACAAGGACAAGAAGAGCAACGACAAGAAAGCCGAGAGCAAGTCCAAAGACGCGCAGAGGAAAGACGACGCGAAGAAAGACGAAAAGAAAGAAGAAGAGAAGAAGGAGGAACCCCCTAAGCCCGTGCAAGTCGATTTCAGCGGTATTGCGGCTCGAGTGGCGCCCGTGCCCCTACCTTCCGGAATCTACGGCAGCCTGATGGTTCGCAAGGGCAAATTCTTCTACGTCGCACAGCCTCAGGAATCGCGCTCGTTCGGGACGGAGCAGGATGGTGCGCCGAAGGGTGTGCTTCACATGTACGACCTGGAGAAGCGCGAAGACAAGGAACTCCTCTCCGGTATCGAAGGCTACGACCTGGACAAGGAAGGCAAGAAAGTTCTCTACAAAGCCGGACCCGTCGTTGGCGTAATCGACGCCGCCCCCGGCAAGAAAGTCGGCGAAGGCAAAGTCGATCTCTCCGGTCTCCAGGTGAAGATCGATCCACGCGAAGAGTGGAAGCAGACCTACCGTGAAGCCTGGCGCATTGAGCGCGACTTCTACTGGGATCCAGCGATGACCGGCCACGATTGGAAGAAAATCGGCGACCGTTACGAAGCGCTTCTTCCCTGGGTCGCTCACCGCAGCGATTTGAATTATCTCATCGGCGAATTAATCGCCGAACTGAGCACCTCGCACACCTACGTCGGCGGCGGCGATCATCCGAAGAAGCCGCAAGTGAGCGTGGGATTGCTCGCCGCCGATTTCGAGGCCGACGGCGGCTACTATCGCATCACCAAGATCTACCCCGGCGAAAATTGGAGGGAAGCGAATCGCTCGCCGCTCACTGAGCCGGGCCTTAAGGTAAAGACCGGCGATTATCTCATCGCCGTAAATGGCCAGGACGCCAAATCTTCGCAAGAGATCTACTCGTACTTCCAGAACCTCGCCGGCAAACAAGTGTCACTCAAAATCAACAGCAAGCCTTCCGCAGAAGGCGCCTGGGAAATCGTGGCCAAACCCGTGGGCAATGATTCCGGCGCGCGCTACATCGACTGGTTCAACGCCAATCGCAAAAAAGTCGAAGACGCGACCGGCGGCCGCATCGGTTACATGTACGTGCCCGACACCTCGATCGAAGGCATCATCCAGTTCGATAAGGCCTTCAACGCGCAGCTCGACAAAGATGGCATCATCATCGACGAGCGCTACAACCAAGGCGGCAATATTCCGGACTTCTACACGGAAAAGCTCAAGCGTCAATTGCTCGCCTTCGTGGCCCCGCGTGACACTAAAGACATTCCCTGGCCCCCCGTCGGCATCTTCGGCCCCAAGGTGATGATCGTGAACGAGCTCGCAGGCTCGGGCGGCGACGCTTTCCCGTGGTTCTTCCACCGCGAAAAAATCGGGCCCATCGTCGGCGTGCGCACCTGGGGCGGATTAGTAGGCATCGGCAACGTGCAGCCGTTGCGCGACGGCGGCTTCGTCACCGCGCCGGGCTTCGGCTTCTGGAGCACCGACAATGGCGGCGAGTGGGTCGTCGAGCAGCACGGCGTCGATCCCGACTACGTCGTGCCGCAGCGCCCTGACCTCGTCGTCCAGGGACACGATCCGCAGCTAGAAAAAGCCATCGAACTGGCCAAAGAAGCGCTTAAGGACTACAAGCCAATAACTCCTCGGCCGAAGTACCCTACCGTCGCGCCGCAATAATCTTGCGTTTGTAGATAGTTACAATCGTTTAACGTGAGCTGGCCCCATTCGGGGCCCGTTTCAATTTCCAGCTCATCGCTTTCGGAACGCTTTGTTGTATCGTATGGCCCCGCGCCTTCCTTGAGAATGTCGTCAAAAGTGCGGCGCGGCCATTGGAAATCCATACGAGGTGCAAATGGGCCGCAAGCAGTCTCCCATCTTGAACGACAATGTCCTGAAGCTCGGCTTCTTCTCCGCGAATTGCTCCGGCGGCATGTCCGTGACGAAAGTGCCGGAGCGCTGGGTCAATTCCTGGGAGAACAATATCCGCCTTGCGCAGCTTGCAGACGAAGCGGGCATCGAGTTTATGCTGCCCATCGCGCGCTGGATCGGTTACGGCGGTGAAACGGATTTTCATGGCAGCGTCTTGGAAACATTGATTTGGGCTACCGGATTGCTCGCCCACACCAAACACATCAACGTTTTCGCCACCGTACACACAGCTTTCATTCATCCCGTGGTGGCCGCAAAGCAACTTGCCACCGCCGATCAACTCAGTCATGGCCGGCTAGGCCTGAATGTCGTCGCCGGCTGGAACAAGCCCGAGTACGACGCTTTCGGCATCGATCTGCCCGAGAAACACACAGACCGCTATGAGCTTGCGCAAGAGTGGTTCGATCTCGTCACGGGAATCTGGAATCACGATGGCCCATTCGAATGGAACGGCAAATACTTCAAAGGAAAAGGAATTTACGGATTCCCGCGCCCCTTCGATGGCAACCCGCCGGTGATGAATGCGGCTGGCTCCGGCGAAGGCCGCGATTTTGCCGCGCGCAACGCCGATTTTCTCTTCGCCATCTCCATCGATCTCGAGCAATCCGCCAAGGAAGTGGTTCAAATCAAGGAACGCGCCGCAAAGCTGGGAAGAAACACCGGCGTCTTCACGCTGTGCCACGTCGTCTGCCGGCCCACCACGAAAGAGGCTGAGGAGTACTATCAACACTACGCCCGAGAAAACGCCGACTGGGGAGCTGTCGACAATCTGATGCGCCTGCAGGGCCTGCACGCCCAGTCTTTCCCCGCGGAAGCGTTGAGCACCCTGCGCGAACGCTTCGCAGCCGGACACGGCACCTACCCGCTCGTCGGCGATCCCGACACCATCGTCAAGGAAATGGCAAAAATTCCCGCCTCCGGTTTTGCCGGTACCACTATCAGTTTCGTGGATTACGTGAAAGAGTTTCCCTACTTCCGCGATGAAGTCCTGCCCCGCCTAGAACGCCTCGGCCTCCGCAAACCAGTAAAGCGCTGACGTTCTTTGGAGTGCGGCCGCTCGCCGCCGCTTTTCCTCCATTCTCCATTCCTCAGTCGCCACACCGCTCTTCGAAATCAAACCGCTAGCCGGGTGGCTCGGAACGCGTCGCTGGTGAGAAATCAATCTCTGGCAAATCGGTCGAGCGCGGCGGTGCTCTTCCTACTGCCGATGATCGATCCTGCCTTCCAGCGCCGCGCCCCGCGCCACCCACAGGGGTATTGGCTAGCGGAACCCGGTAGCACAGGCCCAGCCTGTGCGAATTCTTCCTGCTGTCTTACGGCCTCTTCGGCTGTTTGCGCTGCGCCGAAGCCGTAGCCGTCGGCCCTTCTTCGTCATCCGACGCGCTACCCACTCCGTTGAACGCCGACCGAAACACGTCATTCGCGAAGAAATTTTTTCCATCCACCGGCACCATCATGATCTGCAGCTTGTCGGACAGCCGCTCCGCGATGATCTTCTGGATGAGCATGGGGTTGGACTTCAAAACCGCCGCTTCGTACTTCATCCGTTCGGAGTCGGCCGCAGCCGTCACGCGAATGCGGTTGGCATCGGCGTCGGCGGTTACGCGAATCCGGTTGGCTTCCGCATCAGCAAGATTTTTCTGGCGTTCGATTTCCGCTTTGCTGTCGATGATCTTCGCCTGCGCCGCGGCTTCCGCGTTTTGCAGTGTGGATTCCTTGCGCGCTTCAGCCTCCAGCTTGCTCTGCTCGATCTGTTTTTGTTTCAACGGCAGCGTGTACTGCATGGCGTCGGCTTCGGCCTTGGCTTGCAGGACGCGCACCTGCGCCTGCGCTTCCGCTTGCTTCACCTCACGCGCCTTTTGAGCTTCCGCTTCCAGTTCGGCAATCTTCACTTCTTTGCCTTTGATCTCCTGCTCAGTGCCCAGCCGCTCGTTCTCCTGCTCCTTTAACAACAGTCCTTCGAGCCCTTTCGCGTACTCCGCAGGAAGCACTAAATCGCGCAGCAACACTTCCCGCACCACGATTCCGTCGCTCGCCAGCCGCGCGGTAATCAGTTCCGCAGCTTTGGTGCGCAACTCTTCCCTCTTGGTCGCGAAGATTTCGCGCGTGATGTAGTTCGGCGCGAGTTGCCGGTAAATCGTGGCTACCACCGGAGCGACCACTTGCTCTCCCACCGGCTGCGGCAAATTCGTGTGAATCGAATCCAACTTCTTGGGTTCCAGCCGGAAGCGCACGGAAACCGCCAGCCCGATGTTCAAGCCTTCGCGTGCCTGAACCGTCAGCACATCACCCTTTTGCTTCGCGCCCTCGGATGCCACCGTCGAGTACACCTGCTCGCGTGTGTCGAAGATCGCCACGGAATCCACCAGCGGCGTAACCAAGTGCACGCCGGGATACAACGTACCGGGGCGCGCTCCCCAAATCTGGCTGACGCGTACGCCCGCCGCTCCGTCGGGAACCACCACGATGCTTTCCGTAATCAAGATCGCCAATGCGCCCGCGGCTGCCAGTTGCAGCGCCAGCCTCCAGCGCACCGGCCCGAAAGGGCGGTAGGACGGCGCCGCCACCTCCGCGCCGGTTTCGTCCGTGGTCTTGCGCCGCAGCAGCCGTCGAAGCTGCGAGGCCAGAAAAATGTCGTAGACGACTAAAGCTCCTGCACTGCCGAATAGCCCCGCTCCCAGAATCATCAACAAGTACTTCAATGCCAGCATAGTGTTACTCCCTTCTCTTTTTCCCGGTGTCGCTCTAGCTGGCGTCGAGGAGGCGCCTGGCCAGATGCGTCGCGCCGGAGAATCCCAGTGGCACAGGCTTTCGTTCACACGGAGTGAACCGAAGAGCCTGTGCTGTCGCTCCGGCGATTAGCGCTGTCCCGCGAAGGCCCGCGCCAGTTCCTTCGTCCCGCGCACCAACGCCGTGCGCGCCGGAATCCGCTTGGCAGTGGCCGGCCGCATCAGCAGGAACGTCGCGCGAAGGAGTAGCCAGTTGAAACCGGCCGCGGCAGCCGCGGCCAACATCGTGGTGATAACGAATGTGGCAAAGTTCAGCATGGCGATCATGACGTGCCTCCCGTGTTGCGACCTCCTCCATCGCACGGCCACGACCAATCTCAATACATTGAAAATAAAAGGCTTAGTGGAACACTAAGGCATCGGGCCTGTGTGTTGCGAGACACGGCGTGGAGCCCGGCATACGCAATCCCTTGCCACTGTTTGGCGCGCGGGCGAATCGGGGGTAGTGTAGAGAGAAGAGAGGACTGTCGAGAGCGAAGCGCAAGATGACTCCACGACCCGGACTCAAGATCGCCACGATTCTAGGTATCCCCATCTACGTGGATACCAGCTGGGTGTTTGTCTTTGCGCTGATTACCTATACGATCGGGGAACAATTCGCCCAGCTCCACCCGCAGTGGACCGGCGCTCAACATTGGACGCTCGGGATCGTCACCAGCCTGCTCTTTTTCAGCTCCGTCATTTTTCATGAATTGGCCCACAGCGTCGTTGCCCAGCATTACAAGATTCGCGTCATCTCCATCACCCTGTTCCTCTTCGGAGGCTTGGCACGCATCGAGAGAGATCCTTCCAAAGCGATTCAGGAATTCAACATTGCGGTCGCAGGCCCAATTGCCAGCGGTTTCCTGGCTTGCGGCTTTTTTGCGATGACGCTCCTCTTTCCCTACAGTCAGATGACGGGAGCACTGGCCACCTGGCTCTGGCAAACTAACGCCGCTCTTGCTGTCTTCAATCTATTGCCAGGGTTTCCGCTGGATGGAGGAAGAATTTTCCGTGCCATCGTGTGGGGAGCAACCAAGAGTTTTGCAAAAGCCACGCGGGTCGCGGGAGCCAGCGGAAAGTTAATCGCCTACGTAATGATCCTCGGCGGCGCCTGGCTCGTCTTTCATGGGTCCATTCAACAGGGACTTTGGATTGCCTTCATCGG